>Ga0310120_10000097_pt1 | contig 64936 bp, 46 predicted proteins | sample CB27_AW_983_MG_FD_203506 | JGI IMG/M metagenome (GOLD analysis project Ga0310120, IMG submission 203506) | Marine microbial communities from Western Arctic Ocean, Canada - CB27_AW_983 | ecosystem: Environmental > Aquatic > Marine > Oceanic | place: Canada: Western Arctic Ocean | collected...
CACCACAAACACCACAAACACCACAAACACCACAAACACCACAAACACCTTGCAGAATACGAACCAAACAGCCCAAACGCAACAAAAAAGCTTACGGCGTGCCAGCATTCTCAATGTGGTCTTCGACCACGAAATCAGAACCTTATTTTCTTGGCCGCCTAAACATCAACCAAATTTTAATCGCACTTACCGAGCACACGGTAACGCACTGGATTTTGGTCAAGAGCCCAAATTGATAGGATCCCCTCAGTGACAAACGACTTCACCCGGAAGGTTCCGCTCGGGAAGACCGGTCTCATGGTGAGCCAACTCGGTATCGGTTCGAGTTATGGCGCGCCGACACGCGTCATCGAGGAAGCGGTCGAGCGGTCTGTCAACTTCCTCTACTGGGGAACAGTACGGCGACCGGCTTTCGGTCGAGCGATGCGAAATCTCGCACGGCGCAATCGTGACAACGTCGTGCTGACTGTGCAGTCTTACTCAAAACTCCCAAGTCTGATTCGTCCCTCGGTGGACATTGCCCTTCGGCGGTCAGGACTTGACTACTTCGACATCCTATTACTCGGCATGCGCAATGAACGACCCCGGTCGGCGTTCATCGAGGCTTTCGAACGGCTTCGTGACCAAGGAAAGGTTCGGTTTCTTGCGCTCAGTACGCACAACCGACCGTTGCTGCGCTCGCTCTTTGATGAATATCGGGAAGGCAAGAGCCCGTACGACGTGTTCATGCTGCGGTATAACGCTGTGCACCGAGGCGCTGAGCGGGATGCCTTCCCTTATGTCCCGACAAGTCCGCACCCAGGCATGATCGCGTACACCGCAACACGATGGGGAGACCTGCTGAATCCAAGAAAAATGCCAACTGGCGAGCCACCACCCAGTGCCAGTGACTGCTACCGCTTCGTACTGCATCAGCCCACAGTAGACCTCGTGCTCTGTGGGCCTTCGGACCGCAACCAGATGGAAGAGGCCTTACGTGCTCTCGAACGGGGCCCGTTGCCTGCCGACGAGATACAACGAATGCAACGGATCGGTGACCATATCTACGGACGCTACAAACCCAAGTTTAAGGAAGCGGGTGACACAACAGTTTCGTCGGATTGATACACGCACGACGATTCCCTTTTCGTCCTGTTCCCTGTCAGATGCCAGAGAACATTAACTCAGGAGTGCTCGTACACGATCTTTAGGCCGTCCAACGATAGCCGTGTCCTCAGTCACAACCAGCGGCCGCTGCAACAACTGCTTGTGCTTCACCAGAATCTCAACAACCTGGTCTTCGGTCGCCACATCGGCGTCTGTCAGTTCAAGCTTCTTGAACTTTGAGTCTCGACGGACGAGCGCTGTCGGAGGGTCTTCAAGCTTGCCGATGATCGCCCGCAACGTCGCGGCATCCGGAGGCGACTGAATATAGTTCACCTCTTCGAAGTCAACACCCAATTCCTCAGCAATGCGCACGGCATTGACCGACGAGTTTCAATGTTTGTTGTGAAAAATCTGAACCTTTGCCATAACACTGATCATACGTCACATAGAGCCGACGTGAGTGTTTCCGATATGCATATCGGGCAACTGCGCCATAACCCCACGTCGCGTTTCTCCGAAGCGGCAGGTGGTGATATCGTAATCCTCACAAATCAATGCGACGCCGGAACAAGTTCATTTTGATCGGCGGGCTGGCAGGCGCGGTAACCATCCTGCCAAACATGGGTTCAACCCAGGAACGTCCACGAACGGAGTGGGGAGACCCGGACCTCCGCGGACTATGGAACCATGGCACCGCGACACCCCTGGAACGACCCGAGCGACATAGAGGCCAAAAGTTATTGACCGGTGAGGAGGTCACCAGTGTGAACGAAGCCGCCCGCTCGACCGAGGGCGTTGGCGCACGCCGAGCCGTCTGGTGGGAACGCTCCCTGTCTGACGGACGCACCTCAATGATTGTCAGTCCGGCTGACGGACGTATTCCTTACACGGAACAAGCGGACACGCGCTTGAACGCTATGCCCCCACTCGGGGCCGATAGCCCAGAGGACCGCACCCCGTCGGAACGCTGCATCAGCTACGGCATCCCGAGACTTGGCGGCCCCTACAGTCAAAACATCCATCTGGTCCAAACTCCTGACCACATACTGCTACTCTTCGAAATGATCCATGAATTTCGGATCATTCCGCTCGACGGTCGGTCTCATTTGCCCGCAAGTGTGACCCAGTGGCTCGGAGATTCCCGCGGACACTGGGAGGGCGACACCCTGGTCGTCGAAACCACGAACTTCAATAACCGACAGCGCTATCGACGCTTGCCCCTCACGACCGCGCGACTGGTCGAACGCTTTACGCCCACCACCGACGACACGCTCCGGTACGAAGTAACATTTGACGATGCTTCGCTATGGACCGAATCCTGGACCGCAGCCCTCGATATGTCTAGAACCGTTGGTCCGATGTTTGAATTTGCCTGTCACGAAGGGAATGTCGGAATGACCGCCCTCCTTGAAATAGCCCGTGGCGAAGAACGCTGACCGCTGGGACTTAGGTGGCAGTGGTCAATCTCTACTCACTCGGACATTTTCTGCAATGGCTATTTATTGGACGATTTCTTTTAAAGAGTTGGTGCGCGTTTCTGATCCTCTCAGCTGGCTGGGAAGTTCTTGAGTTGATACTCCCATACGACATCGCAAGGGAGAGCGCTCTCAACAAGTGTGGTGATATGTTGTTCAATTGCCTAGGTTTTGCAGCTGGCAACGCACTAAAAACGAAGTAGGTTTAGACAGGCCTCATGCTCTCTTGAGAGTAATTTTTCCACTGATGAGACTTTCGCATATCGTTAGCGTGTCGTGGGGCGATCACCTGACATTTGGTGAAGCCGACGGCCGCCTCAGCACTCCTGATGCCCTCGCACGCTCTATGGACGTGTGGCGGAGCGAACTCCGAGCCGGCACCATCCACTGGAGACTTCTCCGCACACGTCTGGATGGCCGTTTCCAAGCGGCCGCAGGTTTTCAACATCCATCTAAGAACCAAAACACTGTCACATGGGATGACTTCCGGGAAGTGCCGCGTCTGGCACACAGCCGAGGGATCCGATCGTATCTGTATGTTTCTTTGTTCGATGAGGGATGGCCGCTAGCGCGACCAGAACGACGCGCCGTAAGCTACCACAACGCCATGCACTGGCAACACACCGCGTGGCAGAGTCGTTTCAGCTACGAACATCCGGAATTCGCCGTTACCGACCGGACCGGACGGCGCCGACAGTGGGGCGTCCTCTGTCTCGCTGAACCCAAGGTACGCGAGCATTTCGTGAAGCGGTTTGTCGGGTTGATCGAACCCACAGACTTCGACGGGCTGTTCGTATGCTTTCGATCACAGTCGAAACCTGCCAACACGGCAGACCAATTTGGATTTAACAGAAACGTTCGCCAGGAATTCTCGGAGAGACACGGCACTGACATTTGTTGTGAGCCATTTGATTTCAACGAATGGAGGACACTGCGTGGTGACTTTCTGACACGGTTCCTGCGTGAGTTACGAACTCACCTGAAGCAAGTGGGCCGCCGACTCGCTGTCGGCATTCCCAGAGGCGATGTCCTCGGTCCCCCGTTTGGGAACATGGCGCTTGCGTGGCCGACCTGGATTCAGGAGGGTCTGGTTGATGAACTCATCATCAACCAGAACTCCTCACAGTGCCCATCGATGTGGCATCAACTCTGGCCCATGCACCGTGGCCACAGCTATACGCAGAACTACCTCGATGGGTCCGGACTGCGCCCACTGCACGAACAGCTCAGTTTCGAATACGCACCAGCGCTCGTCGATTCAGATGTGCGCCTCTACGTCGCTCGTCAATGGAGTCCCCGGTCTCCTCGTGAAGAAACAACGCTAACTCAATCACCAGGCGTCGAGGGGATGGTCTTCAGCTCGTTTCGTCACGACAACCCCGGTCCTCTCGCGCGGAACAACTGGCGTGCGTAACCCAAATACAGTTGGTCATCCCCTGGCGATGCACCGCACACTATTGTCGCGTCTCAGATAGCCGAGAGAGTATGTCCGCCAACTGAGCCAACCGTATCTCGTCCCGTCCACTTGCCGAATCCAATCCGCGCCGAATATCCGAAGCGGCCGTGGTGAGTTCCCCTGCCAATTCGACGTCTCGACGGTCTCCGCGTGACCGGTCCGCACGGTCCAAAAGTCCGGACAGCGTAGACCGCTGCCTCTCACTTAGGGTTTCAGTTCGCTCAAGTTGGTCAAGGTAGGCTCGTGCGACGATCGGTCGGACCGGCCAGTCAATATGGCGCTGGTCTTGTGCATTGAACGTCGCCGGCGCGACAATCGAAGCCGCCGCGATCTCGTTCTCAGTCAGGAACTCGCTCGGCAACAGTTCCAGAACATCGAGACCACGGGCGATCTCCGTTCCGTAAATAAAACCACGATACCAATACGCAGACCAGTATCCAGCCATCACTATTCGGTCGGGATCAAGTGGACCACGATCGAAGTAGGCGATCTCGTATGGGTTAGTCGAGTCCGTAAAATCGAAGACCGAAATACCGCCTTGGTACCACGCCTGCACCATAATGTCTCGTCCGGGCACTGGAATGAGCGACCCGTTGTGGGCAACACAATTTTCCGTTTCCCCTTGTGGCGCTGGCAATTTATAGTGACTCCGATACTCAAGACGACCGTCGACAATATCGTAGATCGCGTTCCCGCCCCACTGACGTGGGTCTGATGCTCTGCAGTGGGCACGGCCACCGCCACCCCACTCGTCAGTGAAAACAACCTTGGTGCCATCACTGTTGAACGTTGCCGAATGCCAGTACGCAAATCCGGGGTCAACCACTTCATCGACCCTGACCGGATTTATAGGATCCGATATGTCGAGCAGGAGGCCATTGCCAGAGCAGGCGCCGGCGGCCAATCCGATCTCCGGATAAGCCGTAATGTCGTGGCATGCACTCGTCTCACTCGTGCGCTGCGTGTCTGGCCCGTGGTCACCACCTTCCCACAATCCGGCAACATTACCCGTTTCGGCGTCACGAAAAACAAACGGCCGACTGACAATCCGTGCGTCCTCAGGATTTTCCATCGGAATCTGAATGACATCGATTCGGAACAACGCCGTATCCCGGTTTTCAGCCGGCGACTCGTCCGAGCAGCCCGCGAGCTCCTCATCCGAACGCACCCGTGCTGCGCCTGACGCGTAAATATAGACGTTGCCGTCTTCATCCGGGTCACCCACGACAGTATGCGTGTGGGACCCGCGACAGGTCTGAACTGCAGCCACCTGGCGAGGCTGCCGGATATCGCTGATGTCAAAAACACGAAGTCCCCGAAATCGCTCCTCACTCACCGGTTCGGCCACACCTTGCAACCCACAATCAAGCCGCCCCCGAGTTTGCTCGACGGACATGATAAGCAGGTGCCCGACCACCGAAACGTCGCCCTGACCTCCGGGACAGACCACCGAGCTCACCAGTTGTGGTGAGGCCGGCACCTCGACGCGGTAGGTGTTAAACCCGTGATAGTTACCTTCGAACAACAGATCTCCGGAAAACGCCATGTCGGTATTCGCAAAGTTGAGTAGCCCGCGTCGTGGCCGCTCTTCAGGCTCCCCCTCAGCGTCGGCACCTTCCTCGTCCTCGTCGCCCTCCGTCTCATCGGTTTCGGTGGTTGCCGGGTCATAAAAACCGTCGGGTTTTGTCCGGGAGGCAATCAAGGCCAAATTTCCGATCGCCTGGCCGGCATCAGCGAAGCCCGCTGTGAGCTGTACGCGCGGGTCAGTCGACAACTCGGCCAGCATCCCGTCCATCCGGTCGATCTCCACGCGCTGGTCGGACGTGACGTCTGAGGTAAACGCGTAGAGCTGCGGGTCTTGAGCCGCTCCTGGTTGGTCAAGCAGATTCTCGACCATGGTGATGGCGCCACGGTGATGCTTGATCATCAGCTCAAGAAACAATCGGTCAAACGCCATGCCGGAGACAGCTTCGAGCTGGGTCATCTCCTCGTCCGTCAACATCCCCGGCATCGGCGTGAAACCTTGCCGATGATGCATGTCTCGCTCGGGGGCCGTCAGATCGCGCTCCCGCAACCAGTCCTGCATCATCGCAATTTCGTCCTCCTGAGAGATGTCGATCCGCTGGGCCAGCTGACGCATGACGTCGCGTTGGGTACGAGCTTCGAGCAGAGCAGTCATCTCAAGCGCCTGGGCATGATGCGAGATCATCCCTTGCATGAACTTGACATCACCGTCGGTGTAACTGATCGCGGCCAGGTCGGATGCTTGTTCAGCCGTTATTAGTCGACTCGGATTGCCCGGCGCGCCAGGCTGCACGATAGGGGGCTGACCCCAACTCGACGTGGCCGTCATCAGGAGCGTGTAACCGATCGTCACGACCGTACGAACGTGGAACCCGAAGGGTATCGGAATCGTCATGAGATTAACTTTCCTCCGATGTTGGAGCACGAGTTAGCTGTGACCCGTCTGCGGCCACAGAACATCACTGTTCAGCCGTTGCATTCGCTGATGCCGAGACCTTAAACGGGTACCCCGGCGGGCCGTACTGATAGAACGCCGCCAAGGAGTCTATTTTGTCCATGTCTGGATAAAGCACCCCAAAGGCGGGCGCCTCACGACTTCCTCGCGGTGAGTACCAAACAGCTCCATCTTGAGTAATTTGAATTTTCGGAGAGTCAGCGTGTCGCTGAGGTTTGGGGTAAAACGTGAACTTCTCAGTCTTCCGATCGAACTTCCAGAGCGAGGCTCCATAGTCTCCATCCAGGCGCTGGCCGACGTCAGCAGCCCAAATGTTGTCGTCTGGGTCGGCGGCAACATCGTATGGTTCAGCATTCTGCTGAGGAATCGTCCATTCCTTCATCTTACCCGTGGATTGGTCTAAGGTGACCAGTTTTCCAGGCCGTTTTCCAGCCGAATAAATGCCCCACCAAATGTTGTTCTGTGAATCGACATTCAACCGCCGCGTGTGAGCTGGATACGTCGGCGCCGTGAACTCGGTCCACGAATTGTTAGAGGTGTCGAACTTGACGATTTTTCCTCCACTCCAGAGCGCTATCCAGATATTGTCGTCTCGGTCAGCCACCACACCGTAGGGAATTGCATGGGGCGTTGGGATCCGAAACACTGAGACCTCGCCCGTACTCCGCTCCCACTTGCTCAGAGCTCCCCCCATGATCCATCCGATATAGATATTGCCTTTCGAGTCCATCGCCAAAGACTGGAGAAATTTGGTTGGATTTCGGACCATGTTGTCAGGGTCCATCGGGATTTGGTACTCGAATTTTTCAGTTTTTGGATTGAATCCGAGGAGCCGTTTTTCCTTGTCACCCGTGCGCCCTCGGTGCTCTGGAAGCCAGATCATGCCGGAAGGATCAATCAGAATTTCATGGTTGCCGTTTCTCGGATCGGGATAGAGATACTCACGTTGCTCACCCGTACGAGGGTCTAGCTTAACGAGTCGGTGAGGTATACCTCGGTCGACCAACCAGACGTTTCCGTCCGCATCAAAACGAGGGTCTTGTCCGTAACGTCGAACCCGGTCAGCCGCCCATCTCGGGTCATTAGTCCCCTCTCCTGGTGCATCCGTTGGTAGGTAATACTCGATATACATCGCCTTTCCCAAGGCGGTTTCATCGATGGGTGTCTGCTGCTCTATGCGGACACGACGGGGTTTGCTGTCAGGTCCGAAGTGTTTAACAACATATGCCAACAAATCGTCTCTATCCTGCCGACCAAATCTAAACATTGACGCTCGAAAAGAGAGGAGACCCTGGCCGTAACGGGTCGGGTCCTGTTCCCCGAGCGTGCTGCCAACCATATGGTCGATCCAAGACATCCACTGCCGCTCTGTACCAGGACGGATGGGGAAAAAGTTCTCGCCATGACAGACCATGCAAACCTGCTCTGCCACCACCTTACCCGGCCCCGGTGGATAGATCTCATCATAGCTCTCATATACAAAAGATCCGGTATTACCGCTCTCCATAGCAGTCCGGCCAGCCGGAATAACGAGTGGAGGCGCGTCGCCCTCCAGCTCACGCATCGTGAGACTGACCTCTGCCGAATCTCCAGCGCTCACCGTCAATCGTTGAACATCAGACTCCAAGTATTTAGTGCTGGCGCTCACTTCGTAGGTGCCAGGAAACAGCGCGACTGCACGATAGCGTCCACCGTTGGTGTACACCATATAGACAATCCCTTTGTCGACGTTTCGAATGTAAACCTGCGCAGCCGTAACCGGTTGCGCAGCAGTCACCATTCCGGTCAATGTTGCAGTTTCTGGAACCTCTGCTCGTACACTGATTCCCGTCAGAATCGTCAGACACACTACAACGACGACCAACGGAACAACGTGGCGAGTCAGATCGGCCAGCTTCGAGCGAATCATACCTACTCCTTAGACGATGGACAGATTTGTCGCCACGAGAATGCCCGCTCCGAGGAGCTAGGTCAAGCCCTGGGAGACGAGCTGATGTCGAGAAACGCCGAGAGCCGCTGTAAAGCGGACCTAGGAGAGTGGCCTCTGAAATATCTAGTTCGCAACTTTCTACCCAGGCGTCTATTTGCAGTGACGTCCCACCGTGTCCAAAACAGAGAAGAGCCGTCGCGATCGCGAAAAAATGACCGCAACACGTTTTCGTCTATCACGACGAGTTAAAGCAATTCCATCTGGTTAACCTCTGCCGAACCCGCCGGCAGACTCATCAGCGTTCCGTCCTGTCCAACCACAACGACGCCATTGTAAATTCCTTCGACACCCTCAAGAAATATCTCGTGCATCGTAGGTAGGAGAAGGGGGGGAATGATGTGATAAAAGAGCAGCACCTTTGCACCCGTATCGCGCGCGATTTCTGCAGCCTCGATCGGACTTGTGTGATACGCCGGAATGTCAGCAGTGATCCTGGCAAGATTCCTTCGACCCGCTTCCCGATAGACGCGGTTAAGAAGGAGCACAAGTGAAGGGTCCAATGCTTCATGGACTAAGAGATCGACTCCCTGTGCAAATGCAGTCAAATTGGAAGACTTCGCTGTGTCTCCACTGATGAGCAGCGACCGCCCCTTGTAATCAAAACGATACCCAACCGCTGCAGTGACCGGGGTGTGGTCAACCCTAAAAGCAGTTATCGTCAGACCCTGTTCGTCAATCACTGTGATGCCGTCACCCTGTGCTGGTATCTCGAAACTCTGCGCTTTCGCACCTCTACCGGACAAAGGCATCGTCTCCTCTCCGTGATGAGCCGCTCTATAAACAGCGTCCAGTGCATAGACCTGATTTATCCCTCTTACGACCTGCTCCACGCCGGTCGGACCAAAGACCGGCGTCGGACGAACGCTTCCTCCGGTCGCCCATCGCTGCAATAGCATCTCGCCTAGACCGTCAATATGGTCTGAATGAAAATGCGTCAGCAGAATGGCTTCGATGTTGTCTGGACGAAGGCCCATGCCTCGGAAGTTCCGGACACCCCCTGCACCGGCATCCACGATAAACAGTCGCTCACCCGCTAATACTGCAACGCACGGACCCACGCGTTTCGGATCGGGCAACGGAGAGCCCGCACCGCAAAGCGCCACATGTAAACCATCCGGAAGCGTATCCCATTCGCTCGTTTGCACGCTCTCTAATAGCCACCAGGCTAGAAACGATCGGGTGAGTGAAGTTCGAAACGAATACCCAAGTATTCCGGTGACCACAACGAGTCCAAGACACACAACGAGTAGTTTCTTCAATGAACACCCTTTTTCAAACCGAACTTGATCAAACTCGCATGCAACAATCCAGAAGGCCTGCTATCAGCCACACTAGAGCTGACAATTCGGAAAAAGACCAGAGAGCCTTTTACGTCCGCAGATCCACTCTCTGAAAAACCGACACGCTCTAGAACGCGTTTCATTGATTCAGCGCATCAGACCATTGCCACCTTGAGTCCGAATCGTCGACACGGCCACGAGACAGTATTGCCTGTGAGCATTGCGGTCCGACCTACTCAGTGACTCTTCGGAATATCAAGTGCGGGATTTCTCTCAAAAAATCCCACTGGACGTAATTCAAAGCTGTGCCACGTGACCGGCATCACCGGAAAATCCTCAGGTCGTGGAATATGGTGAAAACCGACTGTGTACCACGCCACAATGTCCTCCTGATCGATCGGTCGGTTCTGTTTCGTCCATGAGGGCAATCCCAGGTCCGCCTCATTGACCGTCGGATACGCACCCGCGGCAAACATCTCATTGGGCTCAAACGGTGTGACCCACAACGTGTGGTCCGTGAAGCCGGCACGGCGACGCAAAAAGTCGTCATCCGCCAACAGTGTGATCGCTTGATTACCACCGGCGATCTGATATCCAACCGGGTCCCCGTACACCCCAGGCTTGCCGGGGTTGATGATCCGCCAGAGCTCTGGTTTGTCGATTGTTGTCTGTCGTTTGGCCTCCAATTCTCGCTGTGGGATGTCGGTATGGAAATTCCATAAACTTGTTCTGGGTGTTCCGTGAGGCAGACGCTTTGTCGTCAGTCGATCCACGGCCAACGAATTGGACCGACCGTCAATGTCTAAATCAAGTCGAAACGAAAAGAAATGACTGTGGTTAACACCCACCAGATGCGGTGCAATGAAACGCCCGTACAATTCCTGGTCGGGTGCCATCGCGCGCGCCTGAACTGCATCTACCGGCTTTACCGTCCGCATCTGGTCAATGCCTGATGCCCCAATCCGAACCTGGAGAGACCCGTTCTGCAGGAAGACATAATCGAGCAAATAATCGTAATTTCCAGCGGCAATAAACATCCGCAGTACCAAGTCACGGCGGACGCGAGACTCCACGATGCCATCACCACCCGTATGTCGCCAAGCCGGGTCGCCCGCTACACGCTCGAAAAGACACGCCGCCCGCGTCACATTCGTCGGTCGACCGGATTCGGCAGTGCTCACCGCGTCAAAAAAGGTGGCATGAGCCGGACAATCCGTGCCTCGTTCGAGGGGAGTCGCCACACCACCAAAGAGGTTCGAAGCGCTACCAAGATCAAAATACGACTGGTAGACCCATGGTTCCTGTGGACTCGAGTACGGTACATACAACTCCGAAAGAGAGGCTTGGTACATCACCATCCGTTCGATAGTGTCCTCTACCCAACGCACGAGCGAGAGAACCACACCACGACGAGGGTCAACACGAAAGTGGAACCGCCAGTTCTGCCAACTCACTGATTGACCATCAAGCGTGAAGGACGGCCCCATCGGCTGCACAACCGAAATCGGAGTTCCGGCATCACGCGTTGGACCAACGGCGTCGGGACCAAACTCAGCCTTTTTCGGTGCCAGCGGGATCGCCTCCAAATCGAGTACCCGGAGCACTGACTTGGTAGTCAGGTCAACCACTCCAACCAACCCTTCGTATCGACTGGCCGCTCCTACCGACCCTCCATGTCCGTTGAAACAACCGGCACGCACCACTCGATTGCCTCGTTCTTCCGGTCGAGAAAAATAGCCTTCATTGATGACTAGACAATTGATATGTCGAAAGTCGGTGACACCACGACGTTCAAAGGCCGCCTTCATCTCATCGTGTTCCAGTAAGAGTTTCGACACAGTCGCGTCCTCACCGGAATGCCTCATATAGTTCTGACCCGGGGCGTCTCGCCATTCGAGAATCTGTCGCGCTTGCAGGTCAAGTACGGCCTCGTAGCCAGCGTTCTGCTGGGACAACTGCACAATCGCCTCTCGACGAAACCGATCGCCTTTCCGCCACGCCAGCACCTCGGACTTTGGTGGCTCGTTCAAACTGACAGAAAGGATAACCATCTCGGAATCTGTTCGGTTGGAGGTTTGAAGGATCTCGTAAGCCGCCCAGTGCTCTTCGGCCGTCAGATGATCGAGAGGATGCGCAGGGGGCACTGCCAAGCACTCACCAGCAGAAATCAGCACGGCGCTTAATACGACGAGGCTATGTTTCAACATCGGTTCTCCTACTTCGGTATTGCTTCGAAAAGAAATTGGTCATCTAAACATTACTCTCCACTGGCCCGAACGACCATCAATTATCGTTAAGTCGCAAGCAGCTCTCTGAGTTGGTCGTTCAGCCAAGACACGTCAGACTGGGAACTACCGCCGCCCGCTAAATGGCCCCATAGACTGGGAATAACCCGAAGTTCAGCGTCAGGCATCTGAGATACCTCAATCTCGTTATCCTCTGGCGGAAAATACAAATCGGTCCGTGATGGCATGACAACGGCACGCGCACGAATACTCCCAAGTGCGCGACTTAAGTCACCCGAGAATCTTGGATGTGCACTAATGTCAGCCGATTGCCATGTCGCGAGCATCGCGAGAAGGTCGTTGGCATCAAAACTGCCAAAAAGATTTTCGGCGAAAGAAAATATACCTTCAACATCATCTCCAAAATTCAGGTGTAGACCTTCGCGAAAGAAAGCTTGTGAGGCAAACCAGCCCGTATAAACGCGCGAGAATGCGCGTAAGCCTGCGACCGGCGGACTCGCATATTCTCCATTGGCCCACGAACAGTCTGCTGTTAAAGCGGCTTTGATCCCTTCTAGAAACACATGGTTGTGGATCGCCGTTTTAGCGCTGCCGCAAATCGGAGCAATGCGGTCGACCATATTCGGGTAAAGCGCACCCCAATGAAATGCCTGCTGTCCACTCATCGAGAACCCGACGACTAGCTTGAGGTGCTCGATTCCATAGTGCTCGGTGAGTAGCCGGTGCTGAGCTCGCACATTGTCGTAGGGGTGCACAAGCGGAAACCGCATACGGTCTTGGGGAGGTTCGGCGTTGCTCGGCGACGATGACAGTCCATTGCCGAACTGGTTCGGCACCACAATAAAGTAACGATTGGGGTCGAGAGCCTGGTCTCTACTAATGAAGCTTTCAATGGACGTATGCCGACCAGCGAACCATGTTGGAAACACAACAACGTTATCTTTCGCGCTGCTGAGCTCCCCGTGGGTTTTGTAGGTCAAAACGGCCGACTTCAGAACTGCTCCAGAGAGAAGAGGAAAATCTCCAAGCGAGAATGTATCAAAGTCACCTTGATCGCTTGGCACTGGCTGCCGATTCCGTGCCGAAACTGTCGTCTCAACAGAGTTCAGAGGACCACCGGAACTTCCTGCAGCAATACCGAATCCAACGGCCGCCGCCGAGCGCAAAAACTGTCTACGCTTAATGGATGCTGCGCTTTCTTTCTCTTGTTTGAAGTTCCATTCGTCACGCATCAAATAAGACCTCCTTAATCACGACAAGCCCTGAGAAATTCTCATCACTCCGTCGCGATTCACTCACCAGACACATTCGGCGCTCCTGCCCGAAGTGTGAATTATTGCAACATGCCCGTAGCCCCGCATCTGCTCCAACTACTCCAAAGAGTCAACTTCGCCTGTCATCAAACCTTTTCTCGAAGAAACTCTGGACCGTCATTTTTCTATCTCCATAGACGCTGAGAACCCTGACCTCTCGTTTGCTGCCAAGCGAAGTGTTGATAGCGCTCTGTGTCAATATATCCATATCAAACGATGAGGCGGTAGCTAATACAACACGATTACACCTTGATTTACACACAAGGTAATCGACCATCTGCCTCCTCCTAGTGTGCAACGCACCTTTAATCACTGCCGATGCACGTAAGATATTGAAATCGTACATGACGAACGAGATTCCGAAATGACCAGACAGGCAGAAGCTACGTAGGAGGATACCTATGTCTCGACTAGTCGTAATCGTCATTGCCGTGGTGGCTTTGACAACCGGATCAGTGGCGGCACAAGATGCTCGAAGTGTGCTGGAAGCGGCTGCAGACACCTTAGGCGTGACCAACATGACCTCCATCCAGTACACGGGAACTGGTTGGCTCGGAGCAGTTGGACAGAACTTTTCTCCCGACCAAGATTGGCCGAGATTTGAACTCGCCAACTACACACGGACCATAGATTTTTCCACAAGTGCGTCAAGAGAAGACATGGTCATCCGACCAGGTAATTACGCCGCTAGCCCGGATGTCGTATTCCCACCACTTCGAGGAGAACAACGACGGAGTGTAGTGGTCAATGGAACCCAAGCGTGGGATGTTCAGGAAGATACGGTAATTCCAAGACCCGAAGCAGCCGAGCAACGAATGCTCGAGATTCTGCTTACCCCGCACGGATTTATCAAAGGAGCAATGGCTAGCAACATTACTGCGGTGACACGAAACGAGTACGGTGGGCGGGTAACTGTCATCTCATTTATGGCACTCGGTAGATTTCGGGTCAATGGCACCATCACTGAGGACAATGTCATTGAGCGAATACAAACCTGGCTGCCCAATCCGGTCGTGGGAGACCTGTATTACGAAACTGTGTATACCGATTATCAGGACGTTGGTGGGATTCAGTTTCCTATGCGTTGGCACCAACACCAGGATTTTGATGATGGTGCACATGAGCCTAATGTGAGTGGTGGCGACCATTCATTTGGGCTGGAAACCATCACTGCGGTCCGTGTCAATGTGGATACCACCGCACTCGACATCCCCACCGAGGTGCGAGGCGCCCGCGTGCCTCCAGTTGCCGTGGAAACAACACAACTCGCAAGTGGAGTTTGGTTACTGGGTGGGGGTTCGCATAACAGTGTGGCCGTTGAATTCGATGAATACACGGCAGTCATCGAGGCTCCGATCAATGAAGAACGATCCCTCGCTGTGATTGAAGAGGCAATGCGCCTGGTCCCAAACAAACCTATTCGATTCATCATAAACACTCATCACCACTGGGATCATCTCGGCGGACTCCGCACATATGTACACGAGGGAGCAACAGTTATCACGCACGAAGGAAACCGGCCTTACTACCAAGAAGTCCTACGCGCGCGGCCATGGTTGCTGGAACCTGATCGATTTTCTTTGTATCCACCAGAAGAATGGTCTGAGGGGTACATTTTTGAAACGGTTCGTGAAAAATACATTCTCGGTGATGAAACACGGCTTGTCGAACTGCACCACGTTCAAGGACTGAATCACACAGCTGGCATGCTTATTGCTTACCTCCCGCAGGAAAAATTGGTTATCGAAGCCGACCTTTATACACCTCCAACAGACGGCAACCAGCTCGCCAATTCACCCAGCCAAGCCAATCTAGCCTTCTTCGAAAATCTTCAGCGCTTGAAGTTGGATATAGAGACGATCGTACCGATTCACGGACAACCAAGCTCCATGTCTATGTTTGTAGACTTCATAAACCGAGCGGAATAAAGTCCCTGTCACGTAACCGCACGCAACAATGACGACAGCACAGGAAACTCGAACTCAAACTACACTCTGGTTCAAAGCACGCACACATCAACCGCGAACCGACCCGTTCGACCAGGAGAACTACCGATGATGATTTATACCTTTCGCCGCCTCCTCGTGCTGGCTGTGGTCTACGCCCTTCTGGGTTCCACGACGTCTAGGCTGCAGGCCGACGACTGGCCCCAGTGGCGCGGCATTCTTCGGGATGGCAACTGGTCTGAAACTGGCATTGTCGAACAGTTCCCAGACACTGGACTCAAGGTAACTTGGCGTGCCCCAGTCCGCGGTGGGTTCGCCGGTCCAGCAGTTTCTGGTGGACGAATCTTCGTCTTGGACTATGAAGAAACTCCGGGCAGTCGAACGATGGACGGCACTGAACGACTTCTGGCACTTGACGAGGAGACCGGAGCACTACTCTGGAGTCAAACGTGGCCCGCAGCGTATCGCAACATCATGTGGAAATTTGCCAACGGTCCGCGGACACCACCCACCGTTGACGGAGACCGAGTCTACGTACTCGGCGCCGCTGGAATGCTGGTCTGTCTGGACACAGAATCCGGTGAGATTATCTGGCAAGTAGATACCGATACCGAGTACGACATGACCGTTCCCGTCTATGGCATCTCAAACTCACCACTCGTCGAAGGTGACCTGTTGATCTCCGTTATAGGCGGTGAACCGGATGCCAAGATCGTTGCCTTCGACAAGACGACTGGAAAAGAAGTGTGGCGTGCACTGGAGATGACATCAGAGGCCGGATACTCGTCACCAATCATCATCGACGCTGGCGGGGTCCGTCAGCTAATCCTCTGGCATCCAACTGCCTTGACCTCCCTCAACCCTGAAACAGGCGACACCTACTGGGAACAAGAGTTTCTCTTGGACAACGGAATGGCCATCACGACACCTATTCGAAGCGGCCAGTATCTTGGCGTTACCCACTTCCGCAACGGTTCAATGATGATGCAGCTCAACGGAGATCGACCGGCCGCGAGAATGGTCTGGCAAGGTCAAAGTCGAAGTGAACTTCCTCACTTGACTGACGGACTTCATTCAATCATTTCAACTCCAATTATCGTCGGGGACTACCTGTATGGAGTTGGTAGCTACGGAGAACTACGTGGCATCGACATTACGACCGGTGAGCGACTGTGGCAAAGCAACGCAATGAACGCACAAGAACGATTCGGAACAGCCTACTTCGTTCGAAACGGTGACCGCTATTTTGTGACGAACGACTCCGGCGAACTCATCATCGCCAGGTTCACCCCTCAAGGTTACGATGAAATCGACCGGACACCACTCTTGGAACCGACTCTTCGAACTCGAGGCGGTGCTTCTGGTCGATGGAACGACCGGACAGTTTTATGGTCCCACCCGGCGTTTGCAAACCAACACATCATTGCACGAAATGATCGAGAGGTCATTCGCGTCTCGCTTGCTGAAGATGATTACAAATAACGAGTAAGTCGCCGAAGGTCACAAGTTAATTGACCTACGATCAGAACGCCCTCTCGACATACTGCGCCGCGATTGTCGGAGATGCTCCTAATTTTTGTCCTCACTCCGGTAGCGCAAAGACGAAGATATTGTTTCCACTGCTGGGGCGCAATTCGGGTGTCATTGCGCTAAACCGAGATGCATTCCCACCAGTACCTGTCCCCGCCACAATATATTGTCGACCATCTACTGCATACGTAACGGGAAATCCACTGACAGGTGAACCGAGATTGATTTCCCACAGTACTTCACCGGTCTCGTCATCATGCGCTCGAAACCGACCATTGATATCACCGCCGATCACCAATCCCCCACCGGTCGCAGCGAGTGACATCGTTGCGGCCCGCTGCTCATAGTTCCACATTGTGTCACCAGTTTCTGCCGAGATCGCACGAACGGTCCCAAGTTGATTCGTGCCAGGTGCTAACTCGAAACGCATACTGAGGCTGTACAGGGACCTCCGGCCATCGTCGAGAGCAGCCACACGAGCACAGGCATTTCGGAGTGGCATGTACATTGTGTTTGTCCGTGGACTGTAGGCACCCGCTTCCCAGTCTCGTCCTCCCATCGCGCTTGGACATGACAGGACCTCCTGGCCGAAACGACTAAAGACAACCTCCATATTTTCAGACACCTTCCCTGTCTCTCCATCTATGTCACTAATCACGTTTTGTGCGATAGTCGGGGTGGCCCACAGAAATTCGCCGGTCTCTCGGTCAAGCGTATACACCACACCCGTTTTCCCTGGGATTCCAGTCATCACCTGCCGCTCTTCCCCTGGGCGCAATCTCGGGTTGATCCAACTCACCGATGCTGGGTTCGGCCGAACGACGGTATCAACTAACAATCGCTCAAACGGATGATCCAAATCCCAACTGTCATTTAAGTGCTGGTAATACCACACAATTTCTCCCGTATCGGCATTCAAAGCCAGCGTTGAATTGTGATAGAGGTGCGTGTTCTCCGTTCCGCCCAGCATGAATTTTGGGGCCGGAGAGGTCACCGACGTCCCAATGTACAGAAGGTTCAATTCCGGGTCATAGCTCGGCGCCATCCAAGTGCCAACGTGTCGACGCTCTTCGAACGGGACATCCCCCCATGTCTCATCGCCAGGCTCGCCCGGCGCCGGTATCGTTCGTCGACGCCAAAGTTCCTCTCCCGTGCGGGCGTCATGCGCCGTGATAACACAGGCATCCGGCCCACCTTTCGGCATGCAACTTCTGCCAGAAATGACTTTACCGTTCGCAATAATCGGTCCCGTGCTTTGATTCGCCGGGTTAATTTGGTAATCGAGAATTTTCGTTTCCCATACCAATTCTCCCGTCACTGCATCCAAAGCAAACACAAAATCATCGACACTCGTATCGATAATGAGATTGTCGTAAATAGCCAAATTTCTATTCGTCGTACACACACCGGAGATCATGAACTCACACACATCATCCGGCAATGACCGCCGATACTCCCAGAGCAAATCTCCCGTCACCGCATCAATCGCTTGAATCACGTCACTAGGATTCGGCATGTACATCACACCGTTGTATACCAGCGGAGTACCTTGTTGGCGACCTGGCGTGTGAAGCGCTCGAGACCACACAAGCCTTAAATCACCGACGTTGTCGCGATTAATCTGGTCAAGGGGACTGTAACCCCATCCGTCGAGTGTACGGCGCCACATGAGCCAGTCACCAGGTGCCGGATTTTCGAGCGTTGCATCAGTCACCGGCACAAAACTGCTCTGAGTCTGAGCCTTGAGCGCTAGCGGCACTACCACCTCTCCCATGGACCAAATCACGATGACGACCGCCACGACTAACTTCACACCATATCGAGCCAACATGTCACGCTCCTTCTGACGCACTCTGCTTACATCCTATGCCTTACGCGTGAGGTTGATTACTCAGGTAGAGCAAAGACGAACAAATTGTTACCCGCACTCGGTCGCAGTTCTGGCGTTAATCCAGAACTGCCCCCATCCGACGCACTGGTACTGGCTACCAGGTATTGACGCCCATCAACCGCATAGGTGATCGGAAACCCCCGTACCGGAGACCCAAGATTAATCTCCCACAGGACTTCGCCTGTTTCCTGATCGAACGCCCGAAAGCGACCATTGCCATCCCCTCCGAATACTAGTCGACCTCCAGTGGCCACAAGTGCCTGTGTAGAGGCTCGCTGCTCGTGAAGCCACGTCGTTTTACCCGTTTCCGCGGAAATCGCCCACACGCTCCCAAGTTTGTCTTGGCCTGGTGCCAGTTGAAACCGAGCCGCAAGCTGGTAAATCTGAAGCCCGCTGTCTGGCGTTGCCAACACGCGCGCACACGTATTCTGCATTGGGTAGTACATCATGTTGGTCAGTGGACTGTATGCACCAGCAGGCCAATTTTTTCCACCACCCCACCCGGGACAAGAAAGGACCTCCTGCCCATACGAACGAAAAATCAATTCAGCGTTCTCCGTCACTTCGCCAGAGGAACCGTCGATGTCACTGATCACATTCTGAGCGATGGTTGGGGTCGCCCATAAAAACTCCCCGGTTTCGCGATCGAGGGTGTAGACGACACCCGTCTTCCCGGGAATACCAGTCACCACCTTACGCATCTCTCCCGGCTGCAGCCTCGGGTTGATCCACGAGACCGCATCGTTATCAGGAGTGACGGCCGTATCGACCAAGAGTCGCTCGTAAGGATGGTCAAGGTCCCAGTGGTCGTTGAGATGCTGGTAATACCAGCGAATCTCACCGGTCTCACCATCAAGCGCAAGGGTTGAGTTGTGATACAGGTGTTTATTCTCGGTGCCGCCAAGTAAGAACTTCGGCGCCGGTGATGTCACAGATGTTCCTACGTATACGAGATCAAGCTCAGGGTCGTAACTAGGAACCATCCACGATCCAACGTGAAACCGTTCTTCATAGGGAACGCCACCCCACGTTTCATCGCCCGGCTCGCCGGGCGCCGGAATCAATGCGCGTCGCCACAATTCTTCGCCGGTCTGAGCGTCATGCGCAACAATGACACACGTGGTTGGTCCGGCCCGAGGTCGACAACTCCGGCCGGATATCGCCTTACCGTTGGCAATCATCGGACCTGACGTATGTCGCATTGGCGCCACGTTGTAATCTGAAATTTCAGTTTCCCAAGACAACTCACCAGTGACTGCGTCAACGGCATACACATAGCCATCGTTACCCGTGTCGATGATGACACCACCATATATCGCAACATTTCGATTAACTGAGACCAACGCCGCCCCACCCAACACCTGAGGCGCATCATCTGGAATCTCTCGACGGTACTCCCATTGCAGGTCTCCCGTCACTGCGTTAATCGCTTGCAGGTGATCGTTCGGGTTGGGCATGTAAAGTGTGCCCCCGTACGCTAACGGTGTGCCTTGCTGGCTCCCGGGCGCCAGCGCCCGCGTCCAGACTAACTGGAGGTTACCGACATTCTCACGATTGATCTGGTCCAGTGGACTATACCCCCACCCGTTCGGTGTACGGCGCCACATAAGCCAATCACTTGGCGCCGGATTTTCGAGCATTGCATCAGTCACGGGAACAAACTCAGTTGCTCGTTGCGCTTGAACAACACCCTGTGCGGACACAACCGCAAGACTGATACTTACGACCCATAGCAAAGTGTTCAACGCAAAAAGCCTTTTCAACATTGCACGACTCCTAATCGACCAGGTTACGACATCTCTTTTTCGACCGACAACTCAACTATTCTCACACTTGGCAAATCGCAAGAACGTGGTAGATTCACCACGGAACATTTTTTGACTCAAAAACCCATCGAAGCGCCCATCACGTCAAGACTCCAGCATGCCAACATCATATGATGTTGGGCACATCAAGGAGGGAAACGGCAATGAAGAGCTACCGCCGTCAAGTCGTACTCTGCCTCACCAGAGTTGCTGTTGTGTTGCTCGTCACATCCGCGTCAGTCCAGACTCTAGCGCAATCGCTTGTACCGGATGGCGAATGGCACGCATTTGGACGAGACGGAGCTAACACGAAATACTCTCCTCTCGATCAAATCACGGCGGATAATTTTGGCAACCTTGAGATCGCCTGGCGTTGGACTTCGCTCTCGAACGCGGTCGTAGACAGCGAGGAACGCATCCGCACCAGGCTATTCAACGCGACCCCACTCATGGTTAACGGTCTCGTTTATGTAAGCACCGCACTAGGGCAGGTGGCGGCGCTAGATGCGGGAACTGGGAAACAAGTATGGGCCTATGATCCTCGGATCTATGACTATCTTGATCGTCCTCCGAACATGGGATGGCATCATCGAGGCGTGTCCTACTGGAAAGATTCCACAAGTGATGACTCCCGTATCTTTATTGCTAGTCACGACCTTCGTCTCGTTGCACTGAACGCGAACAACGGCAGAATGTACCCAGACTTTGGACTCGATGGATACGTCGATCTAGGAGCGGGGTTCGAACGCGAGATAGATCGATCGCGCATGACCTACTCATCGCCTGTGGCGATTGTCGGCGATACCGTTATCGTTGGCAGCATCATCCAAGACGGCCGATTGACATTACGAGAAGCCAATCCCGGACACGTGCGCGCTTATGATGCGCGGAGCGGCCAACTCAAATGGACTTTCCATACGATTCCCCAAGGTGATGAGTTCGGCGTGGACAGTTGGGGTAATGAGTCATGGCGCTATAGCGGGCATACAAACGTGTGGTCGTATATGGCAGTCGACGAAGAGTTGGGTTACGTTTATTTACCAACCGGAACGCCGTCCAACGACTGGTACGGCGGCATGAGACCTGGCAACAATTTATTTGCCGAAAGCATCGTCGCGGTCGATGCTGCAACCGGCCAGCGAGTGTGGCATTTTCAGGCAGTTCACCATGGCCTCTGGGACTGGGACTTTCCTACTGGACCAAATCTTCTCGACATCACGGTCAACGGTCAGGAGATCAAAGCCTTAGCGCAAGTCAGCAAACAAGGTTTTACTTACGTGCTTGACCGTATCACGGGTGAACCGGTCTGGCCGATCGAGGAACGCCCAGTGCCCCAAGGTAACGTGCCAGGTGAGTGGTACTCGCCGACGCAACCATTTCCCACCAAACCTCCTCCATTCGATAGGCAGGGAAGTCGTCTTGAAGACCTGATCGACTTCACCCCTGAACTTCGCGCTGAAGCGATAGAAATTGCTGGTCGCGCGCGCTTCGGACCTATCTTTTCTCCGCCAGTTTTACGCGGTGCTGAAAAACCATACATTCAAGTTCCTGGTGCTGGTGGCGGTGCCAATTGGCAAGGTGCTGCTGTCGACCCGGAAACAGGCCAACTATTCATTTCTTCCTCAAGTACATTGATAGTGGTAGAAGTCATCAAGTTCGACCCACCGGCAACGGTTGGATATTTCACAGACCCGTGGGGATTCGGCTTGCAAGGACCGGAGGGTCTACCGTTATTCAAGCCTCCATACAAACGGGTAACAGCTCTCGATCTCAACACGGGCGACCGAGCATGGATGCAACCGCATGGCGATGGCCCCAGAAACCATCCAGCACTCGCCCATCTCGATCTACCACCCCTTGGTGGCGGTGGTGGCATTACGTCAGGACCGTTGGTGACACCGACGCTGCTTATCATGAATCACGGAGGAAGAGATTATGAAGATATAGCAGCAAGCTCTCGAACGATAAGCGCCTACGATAAGAGTACGGGCGATCACCTCGGGGCTATCGATCTGCCAGCTGCGCCGGGTGGAAACCCCATCACGTATCTGCACGAAGGGAAACAATACATAGCGCTCGCTATCGGAAGCGCGAGTGGCGAGGAGAGTATCGCTGAACTGATTGCCTTGCGACTGCCCTAACAAAAAACACAGACAAAGTTTTTTCAAGGCAGCGGGATAACGAACGTCGGCACTGTAGCGCATTCGAATCGGAGCGGATGTATTTCACACAGAACAGGACTAAAGAAAATCAAGAGACGTTCCAAAGCATGTGACCGAGACGGTCCAGTCGATGTTGAACTGACAATTCACCCGACCTCGAGATCACGACGACAGTACCGTGAGACAAGAATTTGTGGCGTCAGATGCCACCTGAACGAGATGGGTGTTCACGACCCAGTTCAATGATTTCCGGTCTTCTCTGGTCATGCGGTTTCGGAGGACGGTAGGTCGACTTCGGAACATAGAGACGAATGTCAGTTAAACTGGCACTCCCCTCGTATGCGTTCGTGTAGGGATCGCCAATAACAAAGTAGTCAGGGTACTTTGAACCGATCGGCCACTGGTTCGGCCACGTCATCGTGCCGTATGTATCGTTTTGAACAAGGTCGCCGTCAAACCTTCCGTCGTACTCACCGGCGGTATTGTTATAGTGCCAAATCGGCACGCCATTCACGATAAAGGGACGCCTAAAGCGAAGTGTTTTGTTTCCGACTCGGGCAAAGTTACCGGTAACCTCGAGGGTATAAGCCTCAAGGTCCCGTTCAATCGCAAAGGTATAGAACTCGTTCGGCATCAGGCCAGGTCTGAGTTCCGCTGCCGATGAAAGCTGCTTTTCAGCAACACCACCGGAACAGGTCGTCATGAACCATTGAGAATTACCTGGCAAACCCCGTGTGGGAGGCGTCCAATTGGGCAGCCCACTAATCCACATGTTGACCGTGTTGTATGTACTGTCCCGGTAGTCATAGTACTCGTTAGTATTAGAGTTACAGACTCGACCACCAGTCCCCTTTCCGACTCGGTCCGGATGCTGAGAAAACGCGTCCATTAATACCTTTCGTCGATAGTGCCAAAAATGATTGTTCCGGGGCGCGGGGTTAACAACATCCACAATAGATAAAAAGTGGAACCCGTTGTAGCCATACGGACCTTCACGCACACTTTGCCATTCGCAATAAGGCACCGACGCGTCACCGGTCCAGCCACGACGATTCGACCCTTCACCCCAAGGATGCTGTGTTTTGCATCCCTGGGTGCTGTATCCATTAATGCGACCGTCATATTCCAGCAGGCCATTCCTCTTTCCACCAAAGTCGATGGTCTTGAGCTTGTATTCAATTCGATACTCGATCGGCAGAGGATTTGTCGATCTGAAAATTGCCCCACCCGTGTGGTCAGGGACATCTATCACAGCCACAGATTCAGCTTCACCTGTCCGAGTCGTAATTGTCGGCGGCGTTTCGATGATTCCATCCTTGTCCCAGTCCCGAGCCGACAATGATGCAGTCAGCCAGCCATCCTGGCCAACAAGAAATTCTTTTCGATACGTGGCAAACGAGTTGAGAGCGGTGTTCCAAACGGGACCGTAGTCATTCTGCCACCACAACCCGGCGTCGTCCATAATGGTATCGAACGGCTGAAGGTAACCGTCCCACGTCCACGGCACGAATGAGCCATCGAGCGGAACGGAAAAATCCTCCTCATACAACAGAATCCAGCCTGACCGGTGGGACATGTTTTGGCTGTGCGACTCTGGTTCGGCCGACGTCAATTCGCTGACATTTTGTTCGCTCGTCTTTTCCAGCGCTGCCCCAATAAGCAATTGATAGCTTTCGGTCTCCACGTGTGAGTTTCCAGACCACGCGCCCAATGCTGCGGTACTAATACCAATTAGGAAGAGATAGTATCTGGTCATAGTTGCTCTGGAACTGACCACAGAAAATCGTGAACGACATCTCGGTTAACGACGAGATGTTTCGGAAACAATTTTTCTAGTGCTCCGAAAAGCAAGGCAACGTTAGCCACGGAAATGTTCTATCCCTTAGTCTCACCAAGGTTGAACATAAACATCGATGACTCCATAATTCTCGCGAGACAGTGTAACCTGAAGTGCGTATTTCTGTGGCACGACCACGCCGGCAGATAGCAACCCTCGCACCACTCAGAACACTATCGTCATGAACGAAGGACATCAAACTCAATGACACAGAATCGAAAACTCTCACTTGTGTACGTCGTCGCGTGCACTGTCGTACTCATCTCAGGCTGTAGCACTCAGAACAGCGACGTCTCGCCTAAACACTCGCTTTCCGCGAGTCTGCCTATTTCGGTTACTGGCGGAAACATTCAAGGGGCTGTTTCTGACAGCAACCCGCGCATCATAGCGTTCAAGGGAATTCCATATGCAGCCCCACCTGTTGGTGAACTTCGGTGGCGCCCACCGGAACCTGTTGTGCCATGGGAAGGAGTTCGAGACGCCTCGGAACCTGGCTCAATCTGTGTACAACATGGCCCGCCTCCTCCCACTGGAACCCAAGCAGAAGATTGTTTATTTCTCAATATTTGGGCGCCTACGGAGACCTCAGAAGCACTCCCGGTCATGTTCTGGATCCACGGCGGCGGGTACTCATTTGGCTCAGGATCGCGCGCAACCTACGATGGCACGCCACTCGCGGCTGGCGGTGCCATTGTCGTCACAATGAACTATCGTTTGAATGTCTTTGGATTCTTTGCACATCCAGCCCTGTCTGCCGAATCACCGCACCATGCATCCGGCAACTACGGCTTGATGGACATTGTCGAGGCGCTTCGCTGGGTTCAGAGCAATATCGCGAGCTTTGGCGGAGACCCAGATCGCGTCACCATTTTTGGTGAGTCTGCCGGCGCAGGTGCCGTGATGTCGGTCATGCTAATTCCTGAGGCCAAAGGTCTGTTTCATGGCGCCGTTGCGGAAAGCACTTGGATCAACGGATGGGACCGCCCTCTCAGCGAGCCAGCACGCGGCTGGGAACCTGCTGAACTGCAGGGCAAGACGATTGCGGAAACCCTAGGCGCTATCAATGACCCACTTACGGACCTTCGCGCAAAGACTGCGGACGAGCTTATCGGTGTCCTAGATCAGCCATCAAACGACGATGGGCTCGAAGCCTGGGAACGTCAAGCGGTTCACGCTTGGGCCCCAAATGTAGACGGATGGATCATTCCAAGCGACCCGTTTGAAATGTACAGAAACGGCAAGCAACACGACGTCCCACTGATAACCGGCATGAACGGTAATGAAGGGTCACTGTTTACGCCGGGATTAAACTCAGACCAAGAGGGCTTCGAAAAACACGTCCGTGAGGTCTATGGTGAGGTCTCTGAACACCTCCTTGAACACTACCTCGTATCATCGCCAGAGACGGCGGCAATCGGCCTCGATCACCTGTTCCACGATATGTATTTTGCGGGACCGGTTCGCGCTCATGCTAATTCGCAGGCCCGGCTCACATCGCCGGTATGGCTCTACCACTTCAATCACGCACCTCCGACTGGCATGGGACAGCTATTCGGCTCACATCACGCTGCTGAAGTGGGTTACGTATTTGGCACGCTAACGACACAAGATCAAGCGAGTGACGGCGAACTGAATCCCGAAGCCGGAAATTTCACCAATGCAGACATGCACCTATCGGAAACGATACGAGCATATTGGATTCAGTTTGCCACAACCGGAAACCCGAACCGAGAGGGTCTCCAGGACTGGCCAGCATTCACCCCGGACACCGACACGCACCTTGAACTCAATACAACAATTTCAACCGGAACATCGCTACACGCGACTGGCTCACAGCTCTGGCATAATTTTGAGTTGAGTCTTCGCGATTGATAGCACGAAACGGCTCAGATTCAGATTCCATCGAAACCTAGCCTCCAACGGCTGCAAAGGCATCACAGAGTTAGACAAGTGTTTGTCATGCACATCAGTCGATGGCGACCACAGGTCCCAGTTTTTCATATTGGAGGAGTAACATATACTCAAGTCGATGCTTGAGAGATTGGCACAACCGACGCATGGTCATCTTGCTCGTGCCACCAATCATTTGTTGTGGGTTTTTATCTAAGGGGAAGCAATAATGCCGAAATACGTGATAGAAAGAGACATTCCGGCTGCTGGCCAATTAACGTCAGAGCAACTCACGGGTGTCGCCAACACCTCTTGCACCGTATTAAAGAAACTCGGCACCGACATACAATGGGTGCACAGTTACGTGACCGGCGACAAGGTCTACTGTGTGTACATTGCACCCAATGAAGACTTAATTCGCGAGCACGCACGGCTCGGCGAGTTCCCTGCGAATCGCATCTCCGAGGTCAAATCAATCATCGACCCAACCACATCGAACCAAACAAACACTTGAGACATTCGACCAACAGAACTCGGTTACAAATACGAAAAAAGAAACGAAGAGTTCATGTCACCTGAACGTTAAGAGTCGTGCGGTTTTTAAATGTCGAAACCTAACAAGTGGATGACCGGCTTAGTTGTCTACTAAGCCGGTCGCAGACGAGTACGCTGACACGCGGCACTGGTCGAGGCCATCCGCGGTCAACAGCAACTATGCTCTGCAACACGCGCATGTCGGGCCGGCTCCAGTCGCCAGACTGCTGCTGGCCTCGCGCACGTTCCCGGCATTTCGGTCTCCGGTCTCACGCGCCGGAGCAATCGCTCCCGCCGCGCCCGCACCAGACTGCCGGCGTCGTCGAGCTTCAGCTTGACGCGCTCCCTCGCCGCGATACCCCGTAAAGATTTGATACGCATGGGTCCCGATTGTGGCATCGATGCGGATGCGGTTCGTACCATCAACGGAAAACCGGGAAAATGGTTCGCCATCACACAAAATGAACACATCATCCGGACTCGGCAGGTTCGTCACCTGCCAGGTGGTCTCCAGACCCTGGCGGTCCGGCGCTGCGGCATACGTGCCAACGTAGAGTGTGCCCGTCTCAGTGTCGTTCCATGCCTGATAGACACCGAGCCCTGGAAAATCGATACCTTCAACCGTCGGCGCTTCAAACTTATCCATGTACGGCGCCTCTAAGGCTCGACCCCACGCATCCCCGGTCCCGACTTCCGCCATCATCATTTCGGCGCTTCTCTGGCCACGCGGGAATCCTTCATTCAGCCCAAACCACCACCCAAACATCTCCTCCTGGTCGCCGAAAAACCTCGGCTCGAATTCTCGCTCCGCCGCCGCTCGTAACCGTGCCACAGACGTGTGGTCACCAAATTCCCTCGCGAGGATCAGACCTCCAGCCGATGGAACGATGTCAACACGCGGATTGTTCCAGCCGAGCGCATTCGCGGCCGACTCATACAGGAACAACGCAAGCTCCCGATCTTGCGGTAACAGGAGCAATGCGTTCCCGACCCCTGCCGCGGGTCCTCCATTGGATTTGTGATTAACGATCGGATCGTAATAGACCGTGACCCACTCCAAATTACCGTCGCGAGATACGCTCATGTAGTTCTCTTTGGCATACTCCAGCCACCCTTGCACGGGGCGGTGTGTATCACGACCGTAGACTTTGTCGTAAAGATAGAGACCGAGTCCAGCCGCGGCATTACATGGAAACCAGATCTTCGTGTTCTCGCAGTGCGGCCCTTCCGGCCGCTCACGATATTGCTGCTCAAGAAGCGCCGCAATCCGATGATGGTCCCATTCGAATTGCTCGTCACCGTAACCCGTAACCGGGAACGGTCGCTCATACTTGTCGTCCCCAGAAACGTACTTATAGGTGGAGAGCAACAGGTTGAACCACCCCCGAAAAAAGAGGTTTCCTTCCGATCCAATTGGGTCAGGAGACAGGCCCCACGGCTCAACCCCGTTCGCTGTCCAACCAATCCGGTTGTAGTTCCCCTGGAGATGCTCAGGAATGCCCCGCATCACCGCGTCCGGGTAGTTGGCCCGGCGTGGGTCATCCCCAATCTGGGTCAACCAGTCGATCGCGCCATAATACGTTGGGTACCGACTCACTAACCCATCACCAATCTGGCTGTACACCTCCCGCCATGCGGGCGTCTGGTCGGCCATCGTCAGTAGCGCATAGCCCGAAAACGATAAGTCAAAGCGCCCGTAGCTCGTCACGACCGGATTCGAATACCGGTCCCACCACGGGTGCGGCATCCCGTCGCCGCCCCAGTCATCCGGCGTCGTTGCCTTCTCCCACAAGAACCGCAGCCATCCACGGGTCCGCCGGTTCAATGTCGGCAACTCCGATCGGGGGGTCGGCGCCAACCCTTGCATCGTGGGGGCGGCACCACCGCTGGCTCCCAAGCCCCCAGACGCGAAGGCCACCGCGCCCGCACTCGCCCCGGCCTGCTTCAAGAAATTTCGTCTCGACCGTCGCTGCCCTGTTGCCATGGTGTTCTCCTTCGTCTCCGAGCCTGAAATGAGAGACCTCTCCCGACCCCACTTCACAACGGGATATCCGGTTGCTATTCAACCGCGAAATTGTGTCCGTTTAAAGTTCGCGTCTCATTATCGGCCACGCCTACACTACGTAACTTTGTCCCGTTCGATAATTCTATTACTAGCGACACGTTGAATCTCGGTTCGTTACCGACCTGTTCCCAAGTGCCTTCCCCGATGCCTCCTATCATCGAATTGTCGTCCGCAATGGCCTTTCCAACGTATGTCGCCACACCACTTGACTCTCCCGCTGCAGCAAGGGCGTGAGTGATAATCAAAGTCCCAATGATGGCCCCAAAACCTTCGGCTTCACCTTCATATGAGTAGGTCTCTTGAAGCAGACCATCCGACGTTTTATTGAAACTGAAACTCACCAGCTTATTGCTGTACGTTCCGATTGGATCAGCCATTGCCTCACCCCTTTCATGAAATCGTCATTGTTGCCTACTGACTGGACAACCCTGACATACCGGTCAACAGTCATCATCGTTCACGTATGGAATTTCAACCATCACATCGAATCGATGATCGCATTAAATGTTTCACTCGGACGCATGACGACCTCTGATAGCTGTGGATCAGGATGAAAGTAGCCTCCGATGTCGGTAGGTGCACCCTGAGCACTCAACAGTTCCTCAACTATGGTCGACTCCTTCTCAAGAAGTCTTTCAGCCACGCGAGAAAACCGAACTTTAAGCAACTGGTTCTCGTCTTGGCTAGCTAGCGCTTGAGCCCAGTACAACCCAAGGTAGAACGTGCTACCTCGGTTGTCGATTTCATTGACCTTCCGAGATGGATAACGAGCGTTCTCTAAATAAGTACCGATAGCCTCGTCTAAGGTGGATGCGAGTAACGCGACCGTCGGATCGTTCGTGTTCTTGGCAGCCAACTCAAGCGAAGGCACCAGTGCGCAGTATTCCCCGAGAGAATCCCATCGCAAATGTCGCTCCTTGATGAACTGCTGCACGTGCTTAGGCGCCGAGCCCCCGGCTCCCGTTTCAAAAAGACCACCACCATTCAGGAGTGGCACGATCGACAACATCCTGGCACTGGTGCCCAACTCAAGAATAGGAAATAGGTCTGTGAGATAGTCCCGCAATACGTTGCCTGTAGCCGATATTGTGTCCTCACCCTGCCGGATCCGTTTCAACGAAAAACGCATGGCCTCGACCGGAGCCATGATAAGGACCTCTAGCCCAGTCGTGTCATGGTCCGTAAGATACGCTTCCACTTTTCTAATGATTTCTCGGTCGTGTGATCGCTCGCGATCTAGCCAGAACACCACCGGAGCCCCTGACAGACGTGCTCGCTCAACCGCCAATTTGACCCAATCTCGAATGGGTTCATCTTTGGTCTGGCAAGCACGAAAGATATCTCCACTCTCAACCAGTTGTTCCAGAACTGGCTCGCCTCCAGCACTGACTATCCGTATCGTTCCTTCACTCGGCGCCATAAATGTCTTATCGTGCGAACCATACTCCTCGGCCTTCTGCGCCATTAGACCAACGTTTGAAACGCTACCCATCGTGGCTGGGTCAAACTGTCCATTTATTTGGCAATCTTCAATGATGGCCTGGTACATCGTGGCGTAACTGCGGTCAGGCACCATGGCGATGGTGTCTTGAAGCTGGTCATCGCTATTCCACATACGACCGCCGTCTCGCACGACGTTGGGCATTGATGCATCAACAATCACATCATTGGGTACATGGAGGTTGGTAATTCCTTTGCGCGAGTCGACCATTGCCAAAGAAGGACGCGTCGAAAACGTCGCGACAATATCAGTTTCGATTGCCTTCTTCTTATCAAGCGGCAAGCGCTCAAGTTTTTCCATGACTCCAGACATCCCATGATTGACGTTCACCCCGATTTCCTTGAGTACCTGAGCGTGCTTTTTCAATGCATCCCCGAAGTACACCGACACACAGTGTCCAAACATCACCGGGTCAGACACCTTCATCATCGTAGCCTTTAGGTGGAGTGACAGGAGAACGCCTTTACGCTTTGCTTCATCAATTGTTTCAGAAAAATAGGATTGCAGTGCGGAGACTCGCATTACTGCCGCGTCTATAACCTCCCCAGCCTGAAGCGTTATCTTCTCCTTGAGAACCGTGACTTCTCCATCTCTGGAAACGAATTCAATACCCAACTCTGAGGCTTGTTTCAAAACGACAGATTTTTCGCTTCCATAGAAATCACCATCCTGCATATGTGCAACACGAGTCTGTGATCCAGACGACGGCCACACTTTCATCATCCGATGAGGATGCTTTTGTGCAAACTTTTTCACGGAAGTCGCCGCCCTCCGATCCGAATTTCCCTCTCGGAGCACAGGATTTACCGCTGACCCTAAGACCTTCGCAAAGCGCTTCTGGAGTTGAACACTAGCTTCATCACGCGGCTCTTCCGGATAGTCTGGAATGTCATAGCCCTGCGCCTGAAGTTCCTTTATGGCGGCAACAAGTTGCGGAACCGAAGCACTGATGTTCGGCAGCTTGATGATATTTGCCGCCGGCGTCTTAGCTAACTCACCGAGCCACGTCAGCTCGTCAGCAACTTTTTGCTCATCTTTGAGCTGATCAGGAAAATTCGCCAAAATCCGTCCAGACAAAGAAATATCTCTCGTTTCAAACTCAACAGCTGTTCCTTTCGTGAAAGCTTTAATGACTGGGAGTAGCGAACAACTCGCCAACGCTGGAGCTTCATCAATTTTTGTCCAAATAATTTTTCCGGATGGCATTACTTTCCTTTTTTCGATGATCAAGCATCGCTCCCAAGAACGTTGCCAGTTGACGGGTCAACGCCGTTTTAGTCGAGACTCGACTTCGGCAGGTAGACCTCAACTACATATTTAACTGAGAGGACACTGTCACAATCTCATACACCTTTTCACCAAAGGCATTTCACGTCCCGAACTATCAGGCATGTGGCGTTGGTTTTTAACCGAGCACTAAGGGCTCACGCGGTTGCATAAGCCTAACCTACCTAGGCAAATTCATGCCGCTCTGGGCAACATCCGAGAATTTATTTCACGGTTCAATGACTCGTGATTGTTCGAGAACGAACACCGGAATCAAGAGACGGAAATCGCAAGCGAGACGAGCCGTCGAGTAGGCTTCCCACACACCGACAATGAAGCCACAGGGAACTACCGACACACGAAAGACCTAGGCACGGATGCGCTCGGCCGATGTTTACACTCCAGACAACAACGGCAATTGCCCGGTACTATCGCCAAACGTTTCAAGATTGATCCCGAACTTATCCAAGAGGCTTAATGACAGATTTGCTAACGGCGTACCCTTCGGGTAGACGAGGTGACGGTTTCCTTCGAGCCTATTCTCTGACCCTCCGATCACAACAACCGGTACGCTGTAATTGTTGTGGGTATTACCATCGCTCATGCCTTTACCGTAAAGAATGACCGTGTCGTCTAATAACGAACCATTTTCATCGGGAATCGATTGCAACTTTCGCAAGTAGTAAGTCAATGTCTCCACGTGGTAAGTATTTAATTTTGAAAAATCCTTCATTTTTTCTGGATTGTTTCCGTGGTGCGACATCGAGTGATGCGCTTCAGGAAGTCCAATTTCGTTATACGAGCGATTGATGTTTTCGCGCGCCATCATGAACGAGGCAACACGCGTAATATCCGCTTGGAATGCCAACACCTGCAGGTCCAACATCAGTTCCGCATATTCCTTAAACGTCTCTGGCACACCGACCGGACGATCCGGCATCTCAAAGTCGCTATTGTACGACTCGGCTTTAAAGATTCGCTGCTCAACGTCCCGAATCGTATCCAGATACTCCCCAAGCTTAGCTCGGTCTGGGCTACCAAGCTTATTCGAGAGCGTCTCGATCTCTCGGGTTAACCCGTCAAGAAGGCTTTGGTCTTCTTCAACTCGGATGAGACGCTCTTCAGCAGTATCACCGGCACCAAACAACCGTTCAAACACAAATCGAGGATTCGTCTCGGCCGGAAGCGGCATTGTCGGTGTCTTCCAAGACATCGAGTTCATATACGCGCAAGCGTAACCATGGTCACAGGCACCAACAACATCGTTACGATCAACGGCAACTTCCAAGGACGGCAGTTTCGTATCACGACAGATACGCTCGGCAATCATTTGATCGACTGTCATGCCGGCTTCGACGTCGGCACCTTCCGTCTGCTTGGGATGGACCGAACTCATAAAAGCAGGTGCGGCACGCGGATGCTGACCACCAGAATCACCTTGGTCTGTGGCAGGAAAATTATCTAATCCGGTCAAGACAAGAGTCCGGCGACGAAATGGCTCAAGTGGTTTCAAGATTGGCGAAAATTCAAACCCGACCCCCTCCGTCGGTGGCGTCCAGTCAAACATATTGGCGCCGTTCCCGACATAAACGACCGAAAATCGAGGCTTTCCACGCAGTTGAGCAGACATCGCTGGCACCATCGCATCGAGAAACGGTAACGCTAATGTAGCCCCCATGCCTCGAAGGAACGTTCGCCTCGGTAGTGCCATCTTCGAAATGACCATCGCACAGCCTCCTACATCGCCAAAACGATTTCGCTATCAGTCCGCGCTTTTGTGAGACATTCGCATCTGAAACGGTGCACTCGAAACAATTCCCTGAATCAAAGAAGAAAAAGTATAGTCCGCTTTGGAACCTAAACGGTTTATCTGACGCACCGAAGGCCCATCACTCGGTTCGAGACCTCTGCCAAGAGCGTACGTCAAGAGCCTATTGATCACTGTCATCGCAAACGCACTTGACCGGCTTAGCAGTACCTGACGCAGTTCGTTCGGTCCGTTGAATTCCGTGCCGTCAGGAAAAATGGCCGACGCGTCAATGGGAGACCCGGATGAATATGTTTCACGCCACTCACCGATCGCGTCAAAATTTTCTAAGGCAAAGCCTAATTGGTCCATCTGCGCATGACAACTGGCACAAACGGGATTCGCACGGTGAATCGCCAGTTGTTCACGCATTGGGAGCACCTTCCTAGGATCTCGCTCGTCAACAAGGTCCGGAACATCCGGGGGCGGGGGCGGAGGCGGGGCACCAAGAATATTTTCCAAGATCCATTTACCGCGAATGACCGGTGATGTCCGGTTCGCTCGAGAGGTTCCCGTGAGGATCGACCCCTGTCCGAGTAGACCTCGACGAATGCTATTTTCAGGAAGATGGACCCGTCTAAACCGCTCCCCAAACACTCCTGAAATGCCGTAATGTTTAGCCAATCGCTCGTTCAAGAATGTGTAATCTGCATTGAGTAAATCAAAAACACTTCGATTCTCTCGCATGATACTTTCAAAGAAAAGTTTGGTCTCAATTTCGAATGATCTGCGCAAATTGTCATCAAAATGGAACAACAACTCAGGACTCGGCTGGAACCCTTCCACATTACGAATATGCAACCATTGACCGGCGAAATTATCGACAAGAGCAGCTGATTTAGGATCCATGAGCATCCGCTGTACCTGCCGACGCAATACCTCCGGTTCAAATAGCCGGTCTGTCGCTGCGAGTTCAATCAATTCGTCATCCGGCAAGCTACTCCAAAGAAAGAAGGATAAGCGAGACGCGAATTCTAGCGATGAGATTCGATAAGGAGTGTTGGCTGCAACTGCCTCTGGCTGACTCTCAAACCGAAACAAGAAATTCGGACTGACCAGAATGCCACGAATCGCAAGTTCAATGCCTGACTCGAAACCACTCTTCCTGGAATTGTCACGATACAACGCCAAAGGGACTTCCAAGTCCGTATCTGTCACCGGTCGGCGATACGCACGCCGCGCAAGGGTCGAAATAATCGTTCGCGCGCAATCTTCTTCCTCTCCAAGTGAAACTGGCGTACACACAAAAATCTTGCGCCGGCTAGGAGACTCCCCGATGGATGAAGTCCCAGGTAGCGGACCTGTAATTGTCACGCTTGAAATCACCGGCTCACCATTTCTCGCCCTATAGGGGTCGCGTCGCAAGTACGGGTCAAACAAATCTTCGAGGTAGGCCGACGTTTTCGCTGCGAAATAAACCTGAACCTGGCGAGATCCAGCCGAGACCGGTACACGAAACCTAAGAGTTTCTAGAACCTTCGTTGTTCGAGCATCCCCGCGCACGCCGTCGAAATCCAACCCTCCGACGATCCCAGACCAAACCCTCACGTTATCAAGACTCACATCGAGTTGATGTGGTTCTTTCGTGACCCCTTCAAAGCCACCATCAACTCCACCTTCTTTGGGACGCATCTCAAAAAAATATTCACCATCGGCAGGGAAATAGTGTTGAAACGCAGTTCCCCCACGAGAACCCAACGGTAAATCCTCGCTAACACGCCTGCCTTGATCCCGGTCGGTCGGCACAAAGACGGTTTCAGGTATCGGAGAGCCTCCTGGTCGCCCCAAAGCCATCTGGCCAACTCGTGCCGCTGCTGCCAAATACCGCTCGGTCAACGCCGACGACAAGGTGAGAGCATCAGCATTGTTATCGAACCCATAAGCCGGGTTATCTGCAGGTAATAGTGACGGATCAATCTCAATCCCGAGTAAGTCCCGAACGGCATTTCGATATTCCGTCCGATTTAATCGATGTAATGTCGGTCGCCCAGGGTTTGGATTTTCAAGCGCTGCTCGATCGAGTTCTTGTTCAAGCCACGCGACCATTTCATTCGATTCCGACCCACTTGGACGCGGCCGTCCACTTGGTGGCATCGACCCAGTCCGAATTTTCAGCACCACGCGTTCCCAAACGTCAGGTTGCTCTCCAACTGACGACATATCCAACGTGTCAAGTGCGAGACCTCCTACCTTGCTCCGTTGGTTATGACAAGCAAAGCAGTACGTGCGGAGGGTCATTCCGACGGACTGTTGAACACGAGTCGACGAGGTTGACAGAAGCTGAGACGGCTGACTGCTCACCGGAACAACGCAAGATAAAACAACAAGTGGAACAAATGCACCCGTCAGCAGTGTCGAACCATAACGCATCATCACTCTGTTCTCTCTAAGGAATCGCTGCCGCACACGGTGGCGGACAGGGTATATCACGCGCGCCTAGTTCTCGAAGAAGTATGGCTGTATGGGGCTGCGCTGCAAAAGAATTTCCGTATTCAACACCATCGGCAACTGTCAACGGTGTTCTACCATCCTTAGCCACAACGTCGAGCACGGCACCTTGATCGAAGAGGTACTGAACGACACTATTAGCACCGCGGTACGCCGCCGCATGCATCGCAGTCTCTCCGACATCACTCACGAAATTCACGTCAGCATCGCATTCTTCAACGAGCAAACGAACGGCCTCAAGCACTTGCAATTCACTGGCTCGGTCCTGATTTGATGCCCACGCAATTCCAGCAGCCGCCATCAACGGCGTAATTTGGTCAACAGAATTGATCGTCGGGTCGGCACCGTATTCAAGTAATAATCGCATTACCTCAACATCAGCCGATTTAGCCGCCAGCAAAAAGGCTGTTGCTCCTGTTAAATGCCGTCGATACCTCGCACCAGACCATCGCGGCTCTTCCATTGTGTTTCGGCCATTCACATCAGCCCCGTACCGGAGTAAAGACTTAATCACTCGAAGTCTATCCATGTTCACGGCTATGAACTGGTCGCTGATATGCCAGTTCGACACATGAACAGCAGACTGAAGCGGTTTCCCAAAAATGTTACCCCTTGCAACGCCCTCAGAATCTCGTTCGCTGTAACCGAGTCTCCGAAACACAAGCGGCATTGGCTCCGCCCGCATTCCCTGAACTGTCAGACGCGTCGATCCACCCTCAATATTAGGGTCCGCACCTTTTTCAAGTAAGAACTCTACGAGGTCCTCATGCCCATTGATAACCGCCACCAGTAGTGGAGTCGCGCCGTCTGGCCGAGGACGATTTACATCCGATCCGGCTGCCAACAAAGCGCGGACCGAGCCCCAGCTCCCCTTGCGCGTCGCGAACAGCAGTGCCGTCGTCCCACTGTTAGAAGACACTCGGAAATCAGCGCCAAAATCGAGCAACGTTTCAACGACTGGCACATGACCTTCAGCAGCCGCCCACATCAGTGCGGTTTGCCCGTTCCATACTTCGTTCGCATTAATCGCGGCACCAACATTCAGCAGATGCTTTACGGCATCGACTCGCCCGGAACGAGCCGCAAGCATTAAGGGTGTCTCGCTAGAATTGACGGCATGAACGGGGTGGTTGGGATTGGCGCCTGCTCTGATCAATTGTTGAATAATCAGAACATCGCCATTCTGAGATGCCAGCCCAAATGCTGTCACTCCGTAATTGTTTGGGATATTTAAGTCCGCACCAGCATGAAGTAAAAGAGCCGTCGTCTCTGCGTCGCTCTTATAGACCGCCCAATGCAAAGCGGTCGAGCCGTCACCTTGAGCACTGTTTACATCAACCCGATCCTTCAAAAGTAGTCGAACCGCCACTCGGTCACTATTTTTGACGGCATCAATTAAAAACGTTTCCCTCTCAGCGGCTACAAACCTACCAGTGGACAAAAGCACCAGCAGGCACAGAGTGAAAGGCAAGCCACCTCGCATTGCGCCAATCTTTTTGAGATTGATCTGCCAGGAAACAAAATAAATTTTCACTTCACTACCAGTCTTTCTTGTCAGTCGATTGCGAATACCAATAATTGTAATTCCGCAGGGCTAACAGTCCTAGCAATCTACCCATTCATAGCCAAAATATTTTAATTGGAACCTGTCCTAATGCCCTGTTTCGCCTTAATTCAGAGGCGCTTCAGACGACAATACGAACGCTATCAGTTCCGGAACAGTGCCTCCCACCGTTACAGCAATATGTTGAAGTCCCTCAAGCACAAAAGTCATTGGCGTCCCAATCGTTCCGGCGGGAAGATCAATTGCCGCTACTACTAAGCGAGCACTAATAGACACCAGCCTCGACTCCGTATTTCTTGCAACCAATTTCCCGGCGGTAATGTATGTCCAGTATTCTTTACGTCCAATATGAAGAACACTGACAAAACCAATCTTTCCATCCAGCCTTTATTCCAACCCTTTCGATGGGGACCCCGAAAACTTCGCAACCGCATCGTTATGGCTCCAATGACTCGCAGCCATTCACCCGGAAAAGTCCCAGGACCTGACGTCGCAAAATATTATCGTCGACGTGCGGAAGGAGGGACGGCGCTCATAATTACCGAAGGAACGAATCCTGACCACCCTGCCGCGAGCGGGTATCCGGATGTTCCCGGCTTCTACGGCAACGAAGGTCTAGCCGGTTGGAAAACTGTTGTGGATGAAGTTCATGCGGCGGGTGGTGCCATAATTCCACAACTTTGGCATTGTGGATCCGTCCGCAAGCGCGGAATGGAACCAGACCCTACTGTGCCCGGCTTCGCGCCATCGGCAGTTCCAAACCCAATGTACAAAGAGGAAGAAGCAGAAGTTCCTCACGAAATGACGCAGGCTGACATTGACGAAACGATCGCGTCAATCGTTCGATCGGCGGTATCGGCACAACAATATGGCTTCGACGGTATCGAGCTTCACGGAGCGCACGGCTACCTGATTGACCAGTTTTTCTGGAAAAAGACCAATAGACGAAACGACCGATACGGCGGCTCCTTCGAAAATCGTCTGACATTTGCAGTAGAACTAATCGAAGCAGTTCGTTCTGCCGTCACACAGGACTTTCCCGTCGTGTTTCGCTTTTCTCAATGGAAGCTGGCCGACTACGATTGCAAACTTGCAAAGACTCCACAAGAACTGGAGTCGTTTTTGATACCACTAGCAAAAGCGGGAGTCAACGTTTTCCACGCCAGTACAAGGCGATTCAACGAGCACGAATTCGAGGGCTCGAATCTCAACCTCGCAGGGTGGACTAAGAAGATTACTGGTCTGCCCACAATCACTGTTGGCAGCGTGGGACTTGATATCGACTTTCTTCATTCCTACCAAGGTAAAGACTCGTGCAAGGTCGGTCTCGACACACTAATCGCTCGACTGGAACGTGATGAATTCGACCTTGTCGCTGTAGGACGAGCTCTTCTGGCTGACCCGGCCTGGCCCAACAAAATCAAAAATGGATGTGAAGATGACGTCGTCTCTTTTGAGCCTGAGCACCTAAGTACGTTTGAATAACACCTCTAAACGTTCTTTGCCAAGGAAGCGTCAAGAAAACCCTGAAAAATCATCAAAACTAGTTACACATATGGGAAATACGTCGTCTTCCCGACGGAAGGGGTGACTAGATTATTAGTTTGTTGAACGAGAATTCGCACAAATTCAATCGTCAAGCCGCATACATCGCATTCAGATTCTCAATGAAAATCCGGTGAAGGGCACATATAAATTGCGACAACCTGATCATCTTCAGATGACATCTCGTCATTCAACAATTGAAATGGTAAATTGACGCGTTTTCCCATGTCTGACTAGCTACGTTTTAAATCTTGGAACTCGATCGAGAAAAACCACAGCTAGCATTTAGCGAACAGTCAACCTCTCACCTGCAAACCAAACTCGATCTATTATCGGAGGTCGAGGGCTACGATGTCCCGTCGGTCACGAAGATAAAGCCGACCGTCCACCAGCGTGGGAGGTGTCCATGCATTCTCCGTAAGGACCACCTTTCGAGCATGCACATCAAGCCCCTGCTGTGACACCGATGCCACGGCAATTTCTCCATCTTCATCGGTAATTATGATTACATCGTTGCTATGCAACAAATGGGCCCGTGCAAAACTCCGGTCGCGCCACACCTCTTCCCCACTACTGGCATTGACCGCAGTAAGAAACGCAGGACCAAAGTCTCCGCTACTGCCAATCAAAAGTTCCCCGAGTCTAAGTGCATTGCCAAAGTGAAGCCGCATGCGGTTAGTCGCCCATATCTCCTCAGTAATCGTTTGATTATCAACTTGGCGCAAGTGAACCATTCGACTTCCACCATCATAGGCAGACGAGATGAAGAGTCGATCATCGTCTCCCCATATCGGCATACTGACGTTCAGTCCGAGTTCATTTTCATGCGGATGTGTCCACAAAAGACGTCCGTCATCGGGTCCGAGTCCCGCCAGCATCTGCTGTCCAACTACTACTAATTGATCCTTGCCATCAAGACGAATGAGTAGAGGAGAACCAGGAGCTAGCGGAAACTCATCGGAATGCCAAACCACACTTCCACTGTCTTGTTCAAACGCGACAACACCCCGGCTACTTCCGCCTAACGGAAGAATGACAGTTCGGTCGTATACAAGTGGGCTGGAAGCAAAGGCGTTATAGTTGTCCAACTTGAACAAGTCAACTAAGTTGTGAGACCAAACGAGGCGGCCCGTAACGAGGTCGAGCGCGTGAAAGTGACCGTTTACACCAACCGAAAAAACTACACCGTCCGCGATTACAGGTGAAGAATATGGCCCCGGACCAGCAGCATTGAACCAAACGTCAAAGTAGCCGTTTCTAGTCAACGGCGCGGCATAAGCAAACTCCCATTTAGTAATTCCCGTTTCCGCATCAAGAGCCACTACGACTTCTCTCTCGTTAGAGCGATACATCGTGACGAGCACGTTACCGTCAACAAGAATCGCGGAATAACCTTCACCAAGGGAGCGTCGCCAAAGCTGCCTGGGTCCAGACTCAGGCCATATTCGTGCAATAGAACCAGCATCAACGTGAAAGTTTCTGGCTGGCCCGCCCCACTGCGGCCACCCCAATGTCGGCTCTTGTGTCCGGACACCTCCCGAGACTCCAGTCCCAACGATGATAAACACAGCAATTGCGGCGATGTGTTTCACTGTCTTCCTCCGGTAAACAGATTGGTCAGGCTCTTCGCGCTTTGACGAAGTTCGATCCAATCCAGCAACGTAGTTATCAGCGATAACACAGGACCATTTCAAGTTATTCCGCACCCAAAGCTCCCAAAACATAACGACCCTTAAATGAACAGAAGACGTATTCACGAGAAGGAAAGAAGATAAATGCTCACAAGCGACGATTGATCGAGACCGTGATCGCTATGTTCCAAGTCCGATGCACCGAAAAACGACTACGCAGAAACTACACTCACACCGGTCTTCTCACTTCTCTGACTCACAGGAGTATCCAGGAACAACATGCTTCGGAAACTAAAATCCGTCACCAAATGGGACGTTCATCAGGTCCTGCACACGAACTCTCGTGTCAGAACCCATCCCATCTAATCTCGCAACCCAAATACGAACAGGCCATTTCCAGCGGCGACTGCAACATACTGCGTACCATCGACGGCAAACGTAATCGGTCCATTCGCAATCTGTCCACCGAGACTCGTCCTCCATAGCAGTTCACCGGAACGAGCATTCAGCGCGTGAAAATGACCCTCCCGACCGCCCGTAAACAGAAGATCCGTCGTTGTAGTGAGAATCCCACTTGTGGTCACATCCGTCATCTCAAACTTCCACCGCTCTTCGCCAGTACTCGGGTCTAATGCGATTACTGCCCCTCGGCCCGTCGATTCCGTCCAATCGTTAATAGGTCCTCTTACTCCCCACGGCATACCCTGAAACTCAACCCCACCACCACCGAACGATCGGCCGGGCCGATACTCAGATTCCTCCGCCGTAAAGACTTGTCCGTAGCCTTCCCACGTCGGAATATAAAAAAGCCTTGTTCTTGGGCTGTAGGATGGCGAATACCAGTTAGTCCCACCCGACACTCCCGGAAAGGTAACAGCGCCAGGCGGTTGTGGAGTTTGCACGGGGCGACCATTGTCATCCAAGCCTTCTGCCCAATTCACCTCGACAAACGGAACTCCGCTCACAAACTGGCCCGTTGCTCGATCAAGCACATAAGAGAACCCGTTGCGGTTCGCCCAAAGCATAAGTTTGAGCATACTCCCGTCATTTGCCGGATAGTCCACCAGCACAGGAATCTGTACAGAGTCATAGTCATATGGATCGTTAGGCGTAAACTGAAAATACCACTTTAACTCCCCTGTATCCGCGTCAAGTGCAACAACAGAATCAGAATACAAATTGTCGCCCATTCGTTGCGCAGGATTGAAATCTGGACCAGGGTTTCCGATTCCCCAATAAATGAGATTGAGATCCGGATCAAAGGACCCCGTCAACCATCCGGAACTACCGCCATGCATCCATGCATCGCTGTCACTTGGCCACGTTTCATGTCCCGGTTCACCTGGGCCTGGAATCGTATAAAATCGCCATACTTCTTCTCCGGTCTCAACATCATAGGCCGCGATAAAACCTCTGATCCCGTATTCACCACCGGCCACACTAACTACCACCATGTTTTTCACGACGAGTGGCGCCAATGTCATCGCATAACCAAGAGTCGGTTCGGCAACACTCGTTTTCCAGATCGGTTGTCCGGTCACTGAATCGATAGCAATCAACAACGCATCAATTGTTGCCATAAAAAGAGTGTCTTCGTGCATTGCGAGTCCACGATTGACCCGCCCACAGCAGGGACGAGACTCAAGGGACGGCGTATGTTCGTATGTCCAAAAGACGCGCCCCAAACGTGCATCAAGTGCCACTGCCGTGTTCGGCGCTTCCGTGAGATACATAATGCCATCGACAACCAGTGGCGAAGTTTCGAACGCCTGCAGCGACTGTGCCTGAAACACCCACCGCAATTCCAAATCATCAACGTTAGCTGGTGTAATCTGGTCCAAGCTGCTGTAACGAGTGCTTGCGTAACTGCCGGAATAAGTCAGCCAGTTCTGAGGCTCGGCATCGGCATTAAGTAGACGTTCCTCAGTAACCTGGGCCTGTAAACTTTGGGTTGCCGAAGCAACAAGAAAAATAACGGCTGCAATCGTCGTGTATCGAGCCATGGTCATTAAAGGCCTTTCAGGGTTAAGAGATATGCGACAACATCATCCAATTCATCCGAGTTCAAAGTGCTCGTCGCAGACGGCATTAGTGCCGTTCTGAGAACCGTGTACTCTCGAAGATTCGCTTTGTCGATAGAGACAAGAGTTTCGTCCGTGGTAACAATTTGAATGCTAAAGCTATCCTCATTGAGCCGCCGTCCCTGTAGTAGTTTCCCGTCCGACAACACTAACCTTACAGGCCGGTCCACCGGACGCATCGCACCATTTGGGTCAAGCAGAACCTGCTCGAGAGTGCCGGCTGTTCGGACCGCACCAATGCGACTTAAATCCGGGGCTGATCGCGGACCGACTCCATTCACGCGATGACAACCAGAACACTCACCCTTTCCATTAAATAGGCGACGACCTCGGTCGGCATCACCACGAGCAACGCTCCGGGCGTCTACATCGCCCATAGTCCGAAGGTAAGCCACCAATCCCACCAACTCTGGGGGTGTAAAGGCTCCTGAAGGCATCGCGGTCCCTGGAATTCCAGTCAATAAGATTTCACTGAGTTCCGCGTCAGTCGACGCATGTCTGAACTGACCATCACGAAAATTTACACCATCGACTTGGTCACCATCAGAACCATGGCAGCGGGTGCAATTCTCTCGATACAGTTGCACCCCGTAGGAAATGTCAGACTCCGAATATTGGTCGTTCTGGGCTTCAACTGTGACCTGTAAACTCAAGAGTGGAAGCACCAGCATGGCCCACTTAGTTCCAGCTCCGACAAACAGACAATGAGTATCTCGCATAAGAATTTCCTCTGACAATCAGGACCGGAACCTCAAAGAGGTTGTCCCTACAAACGGAGTAGAAGCTTTCTCAGGTTTACTCACCTAACTTGACTTCCAATGAAATTTCGTTCTCTGTGCTTGAGTAGTTGCGTCCACAAAACCGAGAACAAGCAGTATCCCAAAAAATAATAGAATCCTGAACCCAACGTTGACGTCAGATGAGTCACCATTCCAACGTCAACCTGCTGAAACAAGACCGGCACGCTAAACATATTCTCTTGAACCTGGTCCCGTGTGGCCAAAAACGCTAGAAACACAGCGACGACGAACACGTCGGCCATCGACCACTTCCCAATCAGATCGACGATGAGAATCAACCGATCTTTTACCGCCCGCCGAGACACATAAATTGACGTCAGCAGCATGATTCCCTTGGCAATGGGAACGACAATACTAAAAAGCAAAATCAGAAACGACACGAGGTAGTCAGATGACAGCCACAGTTCCCTTACGGTCCCCAGAATCGAGCGCGTCTGCTCGTAGACCGTCACTTCGATCGGTTCAGGAATAATTGACGCCTCGACCTGTGTCGCAATGGACACCGTGTAAATCGGGAGCGTGACACCAGGAATCAGTAAGGCAAAGTTGACTAGAGTGAGCAAGATCAACAATCGGGACATGAGAATAATCAGCTAGTCCTAGCTACTCTCCAAACGGGGAGACATTACGCAACAATCATGACGCCGAGTACACGTCTTTCAATCGAAATGGGAACCTGAGAATTACTGCTGTACTCGACTCGCTATCCAGTCAACACGAAACCCACCACCCATATCAAATGCCCCGGTCATTTCATCGCCGTTGACCACAGCACCAAGCACAATCTCAAACTGCTGTCCTTGAAACTCTGCTTCAACAGACAATTCAATCTCATTGCCAGATATCGTTCCTTCAAATGCGACGTCTGGCAAACCCAGCGGCATATCGCCGCTGGCAGTGATAATCCCGCTCAGCTGTTCTCCATCCTGCTGAAACGTTAACGTCCCAGTCGGGGCAGGGCCTGTATTACCTTCAATATTGACTTGAACCTCCCATTCCCCATCGACGTTGATTTGCGCAACTCCTGACGCAGACACTACTAGGACCAGGGCAATAGCCATTAAGGTTCTTAGGCGTATCATCTCTTTCTCCTTCGTCAACCGTTCTGACGATATATGCTCTCGCACCAAAAATCGACTCCGTCAACTTCTGTTCCCGTGCATTTAGACCAATTTTTCCCTGCGGTCCGACCTGAAGTTTGCCGTCATCATTCACACCTCGTGGTATTTTGACAACAGTTTTCTAGAAATTTTTGCTCACCGAATTAGGAGAGTCGCGATCCAAACTGCACCTCATGTCCTAAATCCTGACACCAATCATTTCGACACCGTTCAGAAGGCCCATCCGACATTTACGAGTCTAATTACCGGTATTGGTTCACGGTCAAAGATTCTCGTCGCACCGCCACCAACACTGAAACTGAGATGTCGCGCGTCGCCAATTAGCCAGGCATACCCGAGTTCAAAGCCAAGACCGATGTGGATCCCGGACAACTCCTCCATCTCTGACGTGTCACTGCTCGGAGTAGTCAAAAACACCCCAAACCTCGGTCCCAAATAGAACCCTCGAAATGGGGTTTTGTTCGGATAGTATCTCAGTGCCGCATTAACACTATAAAAACCCCCGTCACGTCCCCACGGCAAACGGGACCCAGACAATCCAACGGTGACCGTACTCGTGACCCGCCGTTCATATTCACCGTTGTACCACGGCACTAAAATCCAACCGAACGGGTTCGCTGATATCACCTGCTTATAATGTTCTGATTTCTCTCCAGCCGTCGCTTGCGCATTACCAGTGACTGGGTTCACCAAATGCATACAGACAGTAATTATCACAATCGCCAAGTGACGAAAGGCCATAGTCAGCATTGGATTAGGACAAGTAACAGAGTGCATATGACCATCAATTCCAGACCAGGATTAGAGGGTAATCACCAACACGCATCTGAATGATGGAACAATTGAGATTCCCGTCTTATTTCAAGAGCCGAACGAAAGTCTTAATGATCATTTCTTTGTAGTGGTGGATATGATGCATTCGGTCGTTGCACGTTTTTCAGAACAATTGCGTGCACACAAGACTTACTCGAGTATGTCGAACAAATAGCTGAACTTGAGGATCACACTCCGACCAGTGCCTATGGGCACATAGTCACTAATACCCTCAATTTCGTTGTAAACCACAAACAGCCCTGTGTTCGCGTCCTGCAACCATCCGAAGCGAAAATTCGACGACCATAAATGCGCACTATCATTATGCTGCATCAACGCTTGGATAAACACACGCGGAGACAAGTTGTATCCAAAACGAATGCTCGTCAAGTTCGTAACAGTGCTTCCCGTCGGAAGACGAATGTCGTTCCGACTATAACTCAAGGAAAGATTAAGAGTTTCTCCATATCGCGCACGCATCGACGGTCGAACGGTGACGATATCACCTCCGAAAAATCCACCGACCGAGGTACTCATCCCAAAACTAATCGGCGCCGACCGATTGTAGTTAAACGAATAATTTGCCTCATTAAAATCGTAGCGACCCGGTGGGACCGAAAGTCCGGATATCTTGAACTCACGAAGTACTCGTTCACTCTTAACATCGTACGACACACCAGTGCGTGAACTGTCCTCGAATTCTCCCATAAAATGTAGGTGGAGAAACGATGTCTCCATAGCACCGTCAAAATTCCAGAAGCGCGTAAAACTCATATGCGGTGTTAGCTCCTGAAATCCGAAGACGCCGTCCGGCCGTGACGTATTGTTAACACCGAAGTCGAATTTTCGAAATCCGCCTGTGCGACGAACAAAGCCTACTTCCGGATTGAAATCCTTACCGTTTTCCTGATAGCCCGTGACGAATCGCCAAGATTCTGAACTGTAATTTCCAGAAACACTGAGCGCATGATCTCGGCCATCACGGTCAGGCGTCTCGGTTCGCCCGATAAAGCCCTGCACGATTCCGTTCTGACCGATCCCTAATCGACCGTCAACAGCGTAAGTTCGGTTATAGTCATCCGGTCGAGACCGCGCGCCAGTGGCCGTTCTTTGCACAAAAAGGCCGCCGATGCTAGAGCGGTTCGGTAGATCCCTCCGAGCACGCGCCACCGTAAAATTGTTAGCAGGCGCAACACCGTCAACCTCTTCTGTCTGCATATTCAGGAATCCGACCGTAACCGTGTCAGAAACCTTGCCTGATAGGCGTGACCCCGCCAAAATCGGAATCGGTCGTCCGAACTCACTAACGCCAATTTTTCGGCTGAAGAATAAATCTGTCTGACCAAGGTCAGGCGCTCTTACGGCTCCTTCATTGGAGACGGTAAAAGCCCCGGCGTTCTCAAGAAAGAACGGTCGTTTTTCTGGAAAAAACAGATTGAAACGATCCAAATTGATCCGCTGATCGTCAACCTCAACTTGAGCGAAATCGGTGTTATACGTTGCGTCCAATGTTAACCCTGACGTCACGCTGTATTTAAGGTCCGCCCCGAAATCACCAACAACAACGGGAGCCGCCTCTGGCGACGATGCCCTGGTAAATAATTCTCCAACAGCGTAGGGTGTCAGTTGTAGATTGCGTGAGAGATCAGCCGGCGTATTTACACCACGAAGTTGTCCTGCCAGTGACACGCGGTACAAATTATATTGTCTCGGCAGTGGCGCCCAATAAGATGTTTCATTACGTCGTCGAATGTTACGTTGAAAATTCAATCCCCATAACTGCTTCAATCGGTCCGGATAACGAATGGTACGAAACGGGATGGCAAACTCTGCACTCCAGCCCACTTCAGACACCGTTGCACGAACTTGCCAAGCACCATCCCAATTGAGGTTAAAGCCTCCACCACCGCCTCGAGAAAAACCTCCGCGTCCTCCACTGCCGAAAAGACTTCGACTACCACCTTCATTGATGACTTGCCCGTCATACTCGAGTCCTGCTGGTGTGGTCCCAAAAATAAAGCCATTCTGCTGGTCATTAAACGTGTCGAGGATCAACTGAAAACTATCGCCGTCGTTCATCGAAGAATCACGACGGCTATTACTCACAATAATCGAAGTGGGATCCCGGTCGTAACAGATAACACCAAAGAAAATTGTCGTGGACGTAAACGCAATTCGAACTTCGGTTCTTTCTGTAGCAGGACTACCTTCATCAGGGGCACTTTGACGAAACCCGGTCACCGGCAAGATAGTGTCCCAAACTTCATCTCCGAGAACGTGCCCATCCAAGGATGGGGCTTCTTCAATCGAAACAGCGAAGGCCACCTGGGGAGTACTCGACTCTAAACGGTCCGCGTCAACAAGCAGTCGATCCTGAGCACTAACGACAGGTAACCCAACCAAAAAAAGCACTGGCGTAGCAAACGTCAAGCGTAGAACAGAATAGGGTGCGACAGTCATACAAACTTTCATGCCTGAAACATTCTTCAACAGGGGAAATAGTGTTCTTCTGAAAGACCGCCATCTGAACAACAGAAAATCGCCGGAAAGACGATCTGAAGTCCCGGAAAATCGATTAGATCCAAAATAACAGCATCATCTGTAACAACCAATCATCCAACGAGTGGTTGTCTTCGCGTTGGCAAACCCTAACAAATTTCAATACGTCACACGGCGTGCACTAGTGGCATACAATAAAATAGTTTCGGCGACGCACTGGAGGCGTTTAAATGTCAGCTCCCTTTACAGAAACGTTATCGACAAGCACTCGTCTCGGCGATGACTGTCCTTTCGACAAATGTAGTGGCAACCTCAACCTGGTCCATGGTTGAACGTGGCAACTCAGATGCAGTTCGCATCCGATGGACCACAGGCGACAAGCCAATTCGCAAGAAATTGAACGGCTCGGCCATGGAACGCGCGGCGACATATGTCACACAATTGACGGGGACCGTGCAGTCATCATAAGAGCAGGAGCGTAGCCGAACCACCGGAAACTCGAGCCAACAGAAAATTTCCAGCGGAGAGTTCTTTCTCAAAGCACACATCGCCTCACCGCTCAATCTCCTAATGATAATGAGCGACGCCAAGATCCGAGCGTGTCAGGCTTGACAGTCAAAACTAACTAGTAGGTTTCAAGTAGATGAATCGCTAGTTCTCGTCGCTTTTCCACGTCAGCGTCATAAGGTGGCATCGGTGGACGCGGATCTGTCAAGAAGTCAACCATTTCATTGATTGTGTAACGCATCTTCAAATCGGTTAAGACAACTTGCGCGGTATCCGCTTCCTCAGAATCCCCATGGCATGTCAAACAACCTTCAAGAGCGAGAACAGACGGTCCGTTTTCCAACGCTGTATTTCGTTCTTCGACACTCACCGTAGTGGGGTCGTAACCGACACTGCGACGGTTGTCCGTCGACGGCACTGAAAGTTCTCTGTACTCACCGAGACTGACCCTGTACACTGCGCTCGCAAAATCGTCAGACACGTAAATGCTCCCGTCCGGTCCCTCCGCAACTTCAGCAGGCCTTCCGATAGCTATATCGTTGACCAAAAAGCCAGTAAGGAAATCTCGTTGCTCAACGCTTCCATCCGAGGAAAAGTGAAGTGATACAACTTTATAACCATCCTTCTTTGACCGATTCCAAGAGCCGTGAAGTGCCACAATTGCTGTTTCTCGAAATTCGGATGGAGCCCTCTGATATCTCAAGAAAACAATTCCCAGTGGCGCATTGTGTGCACTAAATTCATGAACTGGTCCGATTGAGACATCGGCGACGGACTGGTTTTCAGGTCCGAAATCCGGGTCAAGAACATTTCTGCCATTGACAAATGGCCAACCATAGAACCCACCCTCAACGACCTCGTTGAGCTCACATGGTGGAAAATCGTCGCCGAGGAGATCACGTCCGTTATCGGTCGCGTACAAAACGCCACTAGCCGGCGCCCAATCGAACCCCGCACTGTTGCGTAGCCCCTTTGCAAAGACACCAAGAAACTCACCATCAGGCGAATAACGAAGAATAGCGCCACGACGTTCGTCTTCTTCGAGACAAACATTGCAGCTAGAACCAACGGCTACGTACAAAAGTCCGTCGGGTCCGAAACGAATCGTCTTCTTCCAATGATTCCCACCGCGCGGCAATTCATCAACGATTCGTTGATAGGGACCGCCCACCGTGCCGGATTCAACATCGAAGGGAATACGGCCTATTCCGTCTTCTTCCGCCACATAAAGGTAATTTTCCCAGAGGTCAATTCCGTTCGGGCGAGTTAGGTTGTCAATTAGCACTCGCTGTCCGTCAGACATTCCATCACTATTACGGTCGGCTTCAAGGAGTAAGACTTGGCCGTCTCTTGGCGTAGACACCAACACGTCACCCCTAGAGGTCACACGGAGCATCCGTGCATCCGCTATACCCGTAGCAAACAACGACACCGCATAGCCCTCAGGAGCAGAAAGCCGGCCCTCTACTTGACCCGCTGTCATTGGGGTCGGATCCAACCAGGCCGGCAGCAAACTCATTTGCTGAAGCATGCTCTTCCATGGCACGTTCATCGCCGGACCCGAAGTCCATACAAGTACCACCACCATCGCCAACAGGCAGAGTAGAACTGCGAGGGTCTTCACTAAAAGTTTCATCGGAAATAACATTCCCTTTCCCAAGACGGGATTAAGCACAGCGCAGTCGTTCTCAGAAAATCGATTTTCATATCACTATCAGCAACACCGTCACCATATATGCTCCGATGGCACGTTTGATACGACGTGACAAAAATTTCTAAGACTGATTACGGACAACGTCTCATCCTTGGCCAGCTTTCGGCTCATTCACTCGTTAGCTTGCTAGATCGACACGAACCACTGCCGGGTTTACGTAACCGCTCACAGTGTTGCAGTATCAAAATCTACAGTCACGCAGCGCTTATCCGAATGCCAACCTGTAAACAAATCTTGCAACCTTCCAAAACGTTACTAATCACGAAAGTTGATGAACTGCAACGGAAGGTTGATATCAGCAGTTTTCACAAGTTCTATAACTTTCTGGAGTTCGTCTCGTTTTTTTCCTGAGACACGAAGTTGATCACCTTGGACCGCTACCTGTACCTTTAATTTCGCCTGTTTAACCATCTTCACTAAACGTCTCGCCAACTCAGAATCGATTCCCTGCCTGATGCGAACAACTTGCCACGCATCGCTAACATTTGTCTGTGGACTATCGCGTTCCAGACATGCGACGTTGACCTTACGTCCTGCCAAACGCGCCGTTAAAATATCGTACATCTGGCCAAGTTGGAACTCGTTCGGAGCTCGCATCTTTAACTCGTTGCCGTCCAGTTCAAATTGTGCGTCCGTTCCTTTAAAATCGAATCGATTATCTACCTCTCGTGTCGCCTGATTAACAGCATTTGATACTTCATCGCTGTTGACCTGGGAAACAACATCAAAAGTTGGCACAAGCGTTCCCTTTCCTCGCCACGCATATATTGAGCAATGGCGAATGCTGCGACGTCTGAAAGAACAATTTCATACATATACCTCTATGCAACGAGAAACCCGTCTCATGAAAAACTGGTAAACAGACCAGTATCGGCCCGCCCCTACAATAAGTCATCGGTTGCTATCAGCGCCAAAATGGATACCATGCAGTATCCAATATGTTTCCTGAAATGAACTCAGTTCTGGACTGAATGAACCATTCGTTGAAGCCATGCCGACAACGACGGAAGTTACTCTTTCGACACCGAAAAACTGGCAGCGAAACTGTGACGTTCGTTGTCTGAAACACTATGAAAGAAATCAACCTGATCAGCCCCACAACTCCAGCATATATGATGGACAGGGAACTAACTTTTCAACGTGTATTGGTGATAAATGATGCCCAGAATAGATAGAGCGATCCCAAAATTGTTTTGCGGCCATGCACCAGACCACTCCCTCGAGAGGGTATCGACCATGTTGCTACACCATCCGAGAAAGCAACAGACAACCTACGCTCCACTCACCCTACTGCTCCTACTTTTGACCGTCGCTGTAAATCAACCGGTCCTCGCTCAGATCGAAACTATTCGTCCGGTCACCGATCAGATGCTATCTGATCCTGTGCCCGAAGACTGGCTGAACTGGAGGCGAACGAGGGATGGATGGGGCTACAGTCCGCTCGACAAAATCACCCGCGACAATGTCGGGCAACTGCAAATGGTTTGGTCATGGGCGATGGAGCCAGGGTCGCAACAAACAACCCCTCTAGTCCATGACGGTGTGATGTATCTGGCGAGCCCAGGGAACGTCATACACGCATTGAACGCGGCGACAGGAGAACTCTACTGGGAATACCGTCGAGAGTTTTCGTCAGGGCGAGGACGGGGACGCCCCAATCGAAACATTGCAATTTATGACGACAAGATCATCGTCAATACGGCCGATGCACACCTCGTCGCCCTTAACGCTCGCACAGGTAAAATCATCTGGGACATAGAGGTTGGAGACGCGGACAAAGGTTTCATGTACAGCGGTGGCTCACTCGTTGCTCACGGAAAGGTGATCTCCGGTATCGCCGGCTGCCTAAGATTTTGGGATGATGGTTGCTTCATCACGGCCCATGATGCCAGCACAGGCCGGGAGCTCTGGCGCACATCAACAGTGGCGCGACCAGGAGAGCCTGGAGGAGACACCTGGAGTGATCTACCGATGATGTTCCGTGGCGGCGGTGATGCGTGGATTACGGGAACATACGACGACGAACTCGGACTGACATATTGGGGCGTCGCTCAAGCAAAACCGTGGGCTCAGGTCAGTCGCCAAACGGATGCTAACGCCCTCTACACTAGCTCCACGCTTGCCCTCGATCCTGACACCGGGAAAATACAATGGTTCTACCAGCACTTACCCGGCGAGTCACACGATATGGATGAAGTATTTGAACGTATCCTCGTCGACGTTGACGATCACCCGTCCGTTTTTACGATGGGCAAGCTTGGCATCCTATGGCAGTTAGACCGTTCGACTGGTCGTTTCATGAATGCAACAGATCTCGGCTATCAGAATGTGGTCAACATCGACGCTTCTACAGGACAAATGTCCTTTCGCCAGGGTATGGTGCCACAACTGAATGTCGAATTGCAGTTTTGTCCGAGTCACTCCGGTCTGAAGAGTTGGCGTGCGATGGCGTATAGCCCAAACACCCAAGCGTTCTACATCCCACTTACGCTGAATTGCCAGAAATCAATCTACACAGAAGTAGAACAACGTGAGGGCGGCGGAGGGGCTGGCATGGCTCGACGCGAGAATCTCCACCATCCCGACAGCAACAATAACCTTGGTGAATTTGTCGCAATGCATGTGAGCGGAAAACTTCTCTGGTCACATCGAGAACGCACACCGTTTAACTCGGCGGCGCTCACCACTGCGGGTGGTCTTGTATTTGTCGGAACTTGGGACCGTTCAGCTTATGCATACGATGAGGTCAACGGTGAAGTTCTCTGGGAAACGCGACTGCCGACTTCCGCACAAGGATTTCCGATCTCATACGCAGTCGACGGCCGCCAATACGTCGCAATTCCCGCCGGCACAGGAGGGGGCAGTTGGACAACCATACCTCTTACCTTGACGCCAGAAAAGAAGAGACCTAATACCGGAAATGGGCTCTTTGTTTTCGCATTACCGGAGTGATCGTTCGCATAGCATTTTTCTGCCAATGGTCCGAAATATCATCCAGTTATTAACTGTACTTCTCGATAGACGGTTAACACTGAAGGCCTATAGCCACAGAGAAACCCGTCTGGCCGAACTCGACGACAGTGTATTGCAATGTAGTATCACGACTCCGTGTACATTCGTCGGTCCGCATCATCCATGACCGCATTGTGCTTTTCTAGTTACGAGTATCGGAGGAACACATGACAAGACAACAATTCGTGATTGCCATAGCCGTTATCACCTCAATCGCTGGTTTAACGACAAGCAATCTACTGGGTGGCCAGAGCGCCGAATCAGAAGTTCGTGCCATTCACGACCGTTACTATGAATATTTTGCGGCAGGACAAGCCGGAGACATTGCGGAACGAATCTATTATCCAAATAGAATGGCGTTCACCGCCACTGGTGTCACAGTCACGAATAATCAGAACGAAGTCGAGGAAGGATTTCAAAATACACTCGCTCATCTCGCCACAGAGCAATACGACCACTCGGAACTCATCAGTCCGAGTATTTGCGCTCCGAATCCCGGCACCGTGATTGTCAGTGGAATGTTTAGACGCTACCGGAAAGATGGCAGCGTCCTCGCGGAGTTGGGCCAAACTTACGTCTATGGCATGACGGACGACGGTTGGAAGATCCACGCTACCATCGGACACGGTTCGGAAACGGTTCTCGGCTGTCTATAGATTAGCAAACTAGGTTCTACGTCACGTAGACCCAATGGCTCTCTACTGGATGTACTTTGACGCTTCCAAGAGACCTCATCATGAAAAATCACTACCCAATACCGTTTGTTTTGTAGCATCACTGTTCGCCATACACATGAGTGTGTGACAATGATCGCATTGCGCGCCGCTTTTAAGGCCTGTCGATAATTGCTATGTGGAACTTTCACATTTTTCACCGGAGGCTCAGCAGTAAATGTCAGATACGGCAAACAAATTAACGGCAATCTTCAAGACAACAAAGGGCGACATCCATGTAGCTCTTTTTCCAGATGACGCACCTCTGACAGTAGCTAATTTCGTCAATCTGGCAAAGCGTGGGTTTTACGACGGTCTCAAGTTTCATCGCGTCATCGCAAATTTTATGATTCAGGGCGGCGATCCCAAAGGCACAGGCAGCGGAGGTCCTGGTTACAACTTCGCAGACGAATTCACTCCGACTCTCAGACACGATTCAGCCGGGGTATTGTCAATGGCAAATGCCGGACTCGGCACCAATGGCAGCCAATTTTTTATTACTCACGGTCCCACACCCCATCTAGACGACAAGCATTCCGTGTTCGGCAAGGTCTCGTCAGGCCAAGACATCGTTGATGCGATCGCACAAAATGACATCATCACCACCATTACGATTGAGGGCGACCCGTCAGCGCTATTGACCAACCAGAAGAAAGATGTAGACGAGTGGAACAGACTGCTAGACGGACGGTAGAGAAATTGATGATTCCCTACTCCCTGGCCAATTCAAAGTCCGTGTGATGACGAAAATGTTTCCGTGCTCGAACTTTTTGTGCGGCGAACCAATCAAGAATGGACACGAGCAATGACACGTTATCTTCTTTCATTAATGCTCTTGCCGATGTGTTGGACCTCTATGCTATTCGCACAGCGTGACTGGAATGCTCCATTTCCACCCCACCAAATCATCGACAACATCTATTTCGTCGGGACTCAGCAACTCGGCTCATTCCTCATTGCAACTTCCGAGGGTCACATTCTTGTCAATAGCGACTTCGAGTCCACTGTGCCACTGATCCGTCAGAACATTGAAACACTTGGCTTTGAATTCACGGACATCGAAATCATTCTAGGAAGTCACGCACACGGCGACCACATGGAAGCCGACGCCCTCGTAAAGGAAATGACCGATGCCACTGTCATGGTCATGAGGGAAGACGTTGCTCGATTGCACAGACTACGTCCTGGAGGCAAAGACCATCCAATTGATCGCATTCTTAGCGATGGCGACACAGTGACGCTAGGCGAAACAACCTTAACGGCTCATCGAACAGCTGGCCACACTCGAGGGTGCACTAGCTGGGCCATGGAGGTCGAAGAGAATGACCAGACGTATCTCGCACTCATTGTGTGCAGCTTTGGGGTCAATCCTGGCTACATCCTTGTAGACAACGAAGACTACCCAGAAATCGCTGACGATTATCGCGCCACATTCGCCAAGGCGAGAGCTTTGCCTGTTGAGGTTTTTCTCGGCTCCCATGGTTTCTGGTACGACATGGAACGAAAGCTGGAACAAGCGATGAGTCGAGTTCCAGGCGAAACGAATCCATTTATTGATCGGCAGGGTTACCTGACGCACATCGACGTTCAAGAGCTGCGGTTTCTAGAAATGTTAACCGAACAACAGGACGCGGCTAAATGATTAACGATTACCTACCAAGGGCATCGACAGGAAGAATAAGGGCGACAATTTAAAATCAGTAAACCAAGACACGTTGAGTAACTTGTAGCCTTAGTTCGAAAGTCATCTGGTCCGCCTGGTTGCTCGCACTGCACGGGCAGCTTCTGCCTCATCTCGATCAATACGTGCTGTACACCTTCGATACATAGTGCATGCACTACCAAAGCCATTCTCCTCACAAGTTTCAGGTTTCGCCTCGCTGGTGCTTGATAATCAGTCGTCACACAAATGAACGCCATCTAACCCTCCCCTACTCTGCCGTTGAACGATCCCGCCACCTGCGTTACGCTGGACATTTAGCACCCGTCTGCGTCATGGCGAAAAGGAAACCTTTGCCCAGCCGACAGTCCAAGACTGAAACACACACTGATCTCCAAACACGCGCAGAACAAGGTGATCCCCTCGCTCAGGCAAATTTAGGAGCCGCCTATGTAGATGGCCGCGGTGTTCACCAAGACGATGGGCGGGCCGTTTTGTGGCTGGAGCGATCGGCCAACCAAGGCATTGCCGCTGCTCAATATGCCCTCGGGGCAATGTATCAAAACGGGCGTGGGGTACCGAGAGACGACACCAAGGCGGCTGAATGGTTTCGTCGAGCGGCTGACCAAGGTATCGCCGGGGCGCAGTTTGCGCTTGGGTGGATGTATCGCAAAGGCCACGGTCTTCCCCAAGATGACTCCCTTGCCGCATCGTATTACCTTCAAGCGGCTCGTCAGAAACACGACCGCGCAGCCTATGCGCTCGGCAATATGTATGTCGACGGCCAAGGAGTGGTCCGAGACCATACGGAAGCGGCCGGTTGGTTCCGTCGAGCGGCTGACAAAGGAATTGCCGAGGCACAATTTGCATTAGCCGAGTTGTATATCGAAGGTCTTGGCGTGGCTCAAGACGACGCCGAAGCCATGTCATATTACCGGCAGGCCGCTCAACAGGGACACGGACACGCAGCCTATGCGCTAGGAACAATGTACATGCATGGGCGAGCGGTCGAACAAAATGATTCAGAAGCGGCAGTCTGGTTCCATCAAGCCGCAAAGAAAGGAATCGCCGAGGCACAATGCGATCTCGGAGCAATGTACCAGACAGGACAAGGGCTTCCACAGAATGACAAGGAAGCCGTCGCTTGGTACGGTCTAGCAGCGGAACAAAACTACCCATGGGCGCAGAGGAATCTTGGCTGGATGTATGAACACGGTCTAGGCGTTCCCAGAAACATCAGCCAAGCACTTTTTTGGTTTCACCGTGCAGCAGAGCAAGGTGATGCCTTGGCGCAAGCGAGACTCGGAGGAATGTTCTGGGATGGTTACGGTGTCCCTGAGAATGCGGTGTTGGCCCATATGTGGTTCACTCTCGCTGCCGCCCGTTCAGAAGGGACCTGGCTAGCAACGGTAGTTGAGGCACGAGATTTTATCGAACAGCACCTATCCTTCGACCAATTCTCGGAAGCACAACGCCGCTCGTTGGAATGGGAAGCGAGTCACGCTCGAAACCAATAGACACGAGACAAAATGCGAAACAGCTACCAGACATTTAAAACGGCACCATTCTGCGTCAACAGATGCTGAGTTTTCATTGGCACAACAGTTGGGGACAGAACACACATTGAACCAAACTCCGGATATCGCTACGCTAGACGAACAAATCAGTCGTCGTCGAGAACATTGGGACGTGTCCAACGCGAGACCATCGCCGTGAGAAAGCCTTCTACAATCACCGCTAGCGTAATTGGACTCGTTCTTCACGTCCTCGCAACTGCAACTCTACAGTCACAAATTACGCCGACTTTGAACTCTGAGCCGCCAGATCCGCCAATCACCGCCATAGTCCTGACCTTTTTTAACCTGACCAGCAACCCATCGAACGATCGGATCGGAATAGGCATTACCGAAACCATTGCCACGGGACTTGACGACGTTCAAGGATTGGCAGTCGTCGAAATCGACCAAGCCGACGTTCAAACAGACTCGGCCAACGAAAACCCATCGGCGATCGCAATTGCCGAAACACTCAATGCTAAGTGGCTCATTAGTGGAGCCGTCCAACGCCGTGAATTGCAGCTCCGTTTAACAGCAAGAGTAGTCGACGTAGTCTCTAACGATACTGTTCAAAGCTTCACGATAGATGGCTCCCTGGCGGATCTCTTTGACCTGCAGGATCACCTTCTATCGAGAATTCGTTCAGTAATCGAAACTGAACTAAAGAAAGACACGCCAACCAGTCTTCGGCACACAATGAGACAAATTCCAGCGGAAGAAAGAACATTACGTGAGGCACCGCAAAGCGACAGAATCATCGATGCACCGCTGCCTCCACTGTTCCCTGATACTCTCAGTCGAGATGCTCTCGGGCGCGCAACGGTCAGAGCAGTTCAACTTACCGAGCCACTGCTTGTTGACGGCAACCTCGACGAGAAAATATACCAAACCGTCAATCCGATTTCTGGCTTTATTCAGCAGCTGCCGAACGAAGGTGAACCTGCAACAGAACGCACTGAGGCTTGGATCTTTTTCAGCGATGAAAGCGTTTTTGTATCAGCACGGCTCTGGGACTCGGCCCCAGAATCACGTTGGATCGCCAACGAGATGCGGCGTGACTCTCGTCAATTGATCAACAACGAAAGATTTAGCGTCGCGTTCGACACTTTTTACGACAGGCGCAATGCGGTCGCATTTTTAGTGAACCCTATCGGAGGGTTTACTGATCACGAAATCACTGATGAAGGACAGCCTAACCTCGACTGGAATCCGGTGTGGAACTCCCAGACGGGCCGATTCATCGGTGGGTGGACTGTCGAGATGGAAATACCGTTCAAATCCCTGCGTTTCCGACCAGGAACGTCCCAAGTCTGGGGTCTCCAACTTGCTAGGCGTATTAGATGGAAAAATGAATCTTCCTACTTAACACCGATCCCAATGTCTGCTGGCCCAGGCTTGTTCCGAGTCTCCGCGGGAGGCACACTGATGGGGCTCCGAATCCCCCCTAACAATCGCCGGTTGGAAATAAAACCCTACGCAATCGGCTCCCTGTCAACTGAACTGAATGCCATGCCACCGGTGTCGGACCAAGTTGCTGGAGACGCCGGAATCGATGTCAAGTACGGAATCACACAAAATCTCACAGCCGATTTCACCTACAACACTGATTTTGCGCAAGTAGAGGCCGACGAACAGCAAGTGAACCTGACCAGATTTAGCCTCTTTTTTCCGGAAAAGCGCGAATTCTTTCTTGAGGCCTCCGGCACGTTTGATTTCGGTCAACCAGCTGGCGGACGCTCTGCAGGGCCAGGAGGCGGGCGGGGTGGCGGTGGATTCTTTGGCGGTGGCGATGTCCCGACAGTCTTCTTTAGTCGTCGAATCGGACTCGAACGAGGGCAAACAGTTCCAATTCTCGGTGGGGGCAGACTCACAGGAAAATCCGGAGCATTCACTCTCGGGGCTCTCAATATCCAGACGGATAACTCTCCGAGTGCCGAGACAATGTCCACAAACTTCACTGTGCTCCGTGTAAAACGAGACATCTTCCGGCGAAGTCGGATCGGAGGAATCTTCACCGGTCGGTCAGTCTCAACAAAAGGGAACGGCTCGAATGAAGTTTACGGGCTTGATGCCGCGTTTTCCTTCTATGACAATGTCAACTTCAATGGATACTACGCGCAGTCTCAAACAGTTGGCTTAGTTGGTGAAGACACAAGTTACCAAGCCGCATTCAATTACACCGGAGACCTTTATCGGTTCCAAATTGACCATCTTTTAGTCGGCAAGAATTTTAATCCTGAAATTGGTTTTCTTCGCCGAGATGATTTTCGCCGAACGTTCAGCCAAGCACAATATAGGCCTCGCCCGTCGATGAACGCAGTTCGGCAATTCACTTTCGGTGCTAGTCTCGACTATATCGAAACCGTCTCCGGGACACTTGAAACCAGAATCGCTCAAGGACGCTTTGATGTCGAGTTTGAGAACAGCGATAGTTTCAACCTTGACGTCCAGAAAAATTTCGAAAGACTGACGGTCCCATTTCGAATTTCTTCCGAAGTTACTGTTCCTGTAGGGGCGTACAACTTTAACGATTATTTCATGTCGTACGCACTCGGCCAGCAGCGAAAAGTCTCCGGCACGATTTCATATCAATATGGCGAATTCTTCAGTGGAAGGATTTTGGCCATCGGCTACCGAAGCACGAGAGTCGAAGTAACCCGTCAACTCTCACTAGAACCGGGAATCTCGATCAATCGAATCGATCTTCCCCAAGGACAATTCACGGCGAAACTTATTACCAGCCGTGTGACGTACACACTTACGCCCAGAATGTTTTTGGGCGGTCTTCTGCAATATAACTCCAGCATCGACTCACTCAGCGCGAATCTCCGTTTACGCTGGGAATATCAACCGGGCAGCGAGCTGTTCGTGGTCTACAACGATCGACGAGACACTGCTCTCCGAACCAGCCCTTTTCTAGTAAACCGCGCTTTTGTCGTAAAATTCACGCGCTTGTTTCGATTCTGATGTCCGGGCTGCAGAACGGCCAGAACACGACTCACGATTTGACGAGTCAATGTTCCATGCAAATCCCCAAAGAAATTGGTCCGCGGTCAACATGTCATGCGGATCAGCCCAGGGCAGACTTAAACGGAGTCATTTGCTAATCAATTATTGCTTGATAGGTGAGCGTCGCTAGATCTTGGCGAATATTCAAATGCGTATAAGGCCGAAGCTGGGTGAGAAGAACTCCGACCAGTTCCTCCGTGGGATCAACCCAAAACGTCGTATTAAACGCACCCCACCAGAAATACGATCCCTCCGAATATGGCATGCCGACGACACCTGGGTCCTGCACAACGGCATAGCCCAAACCAAACCCATGTCCTGGCCCGACAAGCCAGATGTCTTGATCACCAATGTGATTGACCGTCATTAACTCAACAGTCTTCCGACCAAGAATCCGCACACCATCCAGTTCTCCCCCATTAAGCATCATCTGTTGGAATCGAAAGTAATCGCGCGCCGTCGACAAAAGTCCCCCCGCTCCACTGAAATAACTATGCGGGCGGCGAACAAATCGGCTGTCTTCGGTCGGGGCCTCGACGAGCAACAGTCCTGCGCTCACATCTGGACGGTACAGACCAGCAAACCGGTCAAGTTTGTTTTCCGGAAGATAGAAATGGGTGTCGGACATTGCAAGAGGTGCAAAGATACGACTCTGAAGAAACTCGTCAAAACTCATCCCGGACATGACTTCAACCAACCGACCAACGACATCGGTTGCTCGACCGTACTCCCACGCTGTGCCAGGGTCAAAGTTAAGCGGAAGTTCAGCTAGTCGAGTGACAAAATCACCTACCGTGTCACCAGCTTCTTGCTGCGGAGCGATCGCGTCAAAATCCGTTTTCGTGATTCCTCTGTAAGTGTTCGGGAGGCCAGCCGTATGTGTGAGCAGGTGTTGCACGGTGATAGGTCCCGCCGCCTGGGCTGTCTGAAACCGACTGCGCCCCACTTCCCGATAGGTAGCGGCGGACGCAACGCGCATGTCGCTAAACTCAGGCAACCACTTGAAAATGGGATCTCGAAGCTGAAAATGTCCTTCTTCGTAGAGAATCATTAAGGCCACCGATGCAACGGGTTTCGTCATCGAGGCAATGCGAAATATCGTATCGTGGGTCATCGGTGCCGCCGCCTCTATATGGCGATCGCCGAATGTCGAGAAGTGCACCACGCGCCCCCGGCGAGCAACGAGAGACACAGCTCCAGCAACATCGCGACGGGAAACGTAGGATTGCATAATTCGATCGATCCGTTCGAGTCTCGTCGAAGACATACCGACATCTTCAGGTACGGCAGTTGGAAGCCCATCCATCAGTGGAATTTCTGCAGCACGACCGGAAAAAATCGCGGCTGACGCAATAATGACTAGTACAAGGGCTAATGCAAACGGTCGAAACCCGCTTGGAACACTTCTCATGAAAACACCTCCGGCCAGTACAGTCACTCGTTTTCCGATTCTGCTTTATGGGATCTACTGTCGAGCATCAGTCTACAAAACCAAAACATCTAACACTGACAATCGAGCGCGAAAGCCCAGACAAGGCCACCCTTCGGGACCTCTGTGTTCCGTAAAGGACGACCGTTACCAGTTTTCAGACGTTGAGCTCCAGACTGGAACGCAACATACTGCACGCCATCGACCGAATAGGTCGTCGGTATTCCGGATCGGCCATAGTTGGTCCTCATTTGCCAAAGCAGTCGCCCTGATACCGCGTGGAACGCTTGGAAGTCGCCCCCACCAAGAAAGACCAAACCACCACCGGTCGTGAGCACCGACCCTTGAATTCGTGACTTAAATTCATGCGTCCAAGCACGCTCGCCCGTGTCAACGTCCCAGGCCTGCAGTTCACCAATATGGTCAGCGCCAAAACGCTTAAATACCTCAAAGTCAGCACCTGTGAAGCTTTGGCCTGGTGTGTATTGGACAGCTCGTCCTTCCATGTAGGAACACTGGTTTTCATTTGCTGGAATATAAAGAAGCCGTGTCTCTGGGTTGAAGGCTTCCGGTGGCCAGTTCTTGCCCCCCACGAGAGAAGGACAAAACAATGCACGTTTCCCCGTGCCTGGAACATGTTCGGAATGATACGTCGGACGTCCAGTGTGAGGGTCCAAACGAGCGAACACATTCTGATAGACATACGGCTTCGCTTCGATAAACGAAAGCTTTTCAAGTTGCCGCTCAAGGAACCAGAGATAGCCGTTACGACCAGGATGCACAAGCGCAGGAACTACGCGTCCACCACGCTCAATGTCGACTAGTAGAGGAGCATTAGCCTCGTCCCAATCCCAGGAACCGTTCCAGTGATATTGATAGTAGCCCCGCAACGCTCCCGTCTTTACGTCAAGGGCGATCGTCGAATTGGTGTAGAGATTGTCGCCAGGACGAGTATCTCCCATCCACGGACCTGGATTTCCAGTACCCCAATATGTGATCTGTAAAGCCGGGTCGTAAGTTCCAGTCAGCCAAACTGGACCGCCTCCCGTCTGCCACGTATCACCTGGCCACGTTTCATTGCCGGGCTCACCGACACCCGGGATTGTGTAACTCTTCCAGACTTCCTCGCCAGTTCGCGCATCGAGCGCAGCCACAAAACCTCGGACTCCTTCCTCACCGCCAGAAGTACCAACCAAAACCTTTCCATCCGCCACGAGCGGTGCCATAGTGATGTAGTAACCTCGCTTATAGTCCTCAATAGCCTGGTCCCAGATGACCCGACCTGACAACGCGTCCAACGCCACAACATGCGCGTCGAGCGTTCCCACGTAAACCTTGTCGTTATACAGGCCAACTCCTCGATTTGTCGAATGAGGACGGCGGAGATCAGACGGCAATTTGCGCGCATACCGCCACAGCATTTCACCTGTTTTCGCGTTCAGCGCGATCACATCTGCTATTGCCGTAACAAACATCGTACCGTCATTCACAATTGGCGGCGACTGATGATGGTCCTCGAATACACCGGTCGGAAATACCCACGCTGGCGTCAAGTCAACAACATTCAACGATGTGATTTGTCGAAGAGGACTATAGCCCCAACCATCGTACGTTCGACGGTACATCAACCAGTTTTTCGGCTCGGGCTTCTCCAATCGCAGATCAGTTACAAGCGCATAACCCATGCTCTGCGTAGCCGTCGTCTTCCATGAGGAGACCAAGAGTCCCACGACGGCCAAACCAAACACCATCGTGACGGCCAGAATCAAACGTAATACTTTCACTGGAGGATTAATCGTAACCGATGACCGACTTCTCTAGCGACCGGTCGTAATTTTCCATGAAATTGTGGACTCCAATCGCGGTGAACATGCAAGTTCACTCAAGTACAATTCAAAGCGCCGTTCTCAAACCACACCATCAGCCAACAACGAGCATGGGGCGTTCTTTTATTCGGTACTTCCAAACGATGACACTATTGCCCCGTGCCTAGTGATGAAAGACAGCAAGGCGGATTTTTGAGCGTTGAACCGTCTGTCTCCCTTCGCTAAGCTATATGCTCGTAATTGAGAATCGCCCAAGAAGGGAAGATACTATGCAGAAAACATTCACGATCTTTACCGTCGCATTAGGCATTTTGCTAGGTATAGCCAGTTGGCAAGCCGAAGCTCAATTTAGAGCCAATGAGTTCGACTATGGGTCAAGATTCAAGTTGACCGATGGACAGCAATCGGAAATCTGGAACCCGGCTAAGCGAAAGTTGCTCGAAGGAGGTCCAATGATCGGCGGTACTGTCCGGTCGACAGACCCCCGAACATACTGTGCAATGGCCGCTGCTGGTTACGACTTCATTTGGGTCGAAATGCAGCACGAAGCCATCTCCTGGGAGCAGGTCGCCCGGTTTTGGAGGACCTGTCCAGGTCCCGCTGCACCGGGAGCGCGCGTCGCGTACGCCGATGAACGAGAGATACAACACGCAACCGATATGGGAGCCGCTGTTATAGTCGTGCCAACAATTGATACCGTTGAGGAGGCACAGGAAGCCGTTAATTGGACGTACTTCCCACCAGTTGGACGTAGAAGCGCCGGCGGGGGGCAAGGCTCCGGAGAAATCTGGAACAACGTTCCTGGTGGTTATCGGCAAACATGGAACGACAACGTCGTACTTTTTCTGATGATCGAGACGTTAGAGGGAGTCGAGAATGCTCGTGAAATAGCCAAGATTCCTGGTGTCACCGGGCTCTTTGCCGCAAGTGGTGACCTCGGCAACTTCTCAGGGTACGGCGAAGGCGACCCAGAGTACGAAGCTTTGATTACGGAAGTTTCGACTGCCGCCAGAGAAGCTGGTATTCACGCCTGTGCCCCACTACGCTGGGCGAACCGACCCGAGTTCACCTGCTTTCAGGCAGGCACGGAAGCTGCCAACATTCGAAGAGGAGCTGCGGCAGAGATACAGCAGGCGCAACAGAGATTCGCTAGCACGGGTGGTGGTGGCGCAGGACGAACCCCGTCCGAAGCGGGTTCAGTCATTGCTAATCTGACTGCTGAATGTGGTTCCATTACATACGAGGAAGATTGTTTCGCCGCGATTCGGAGCGCTGCATCTGACGCGGCGTCAATGTCAGCTTCGGACCAGGCCCAAGTGAGCCGGAAGGTGAGAGAGATTATCGCGGCGAATCCAGCCCAAGCGTCACGGATTCTAGAAATCACCTCCCAAGGTGGTCTTGACGTCCAATAAGTGAGGTGTCGCGGGACTTCGTTTTTTCAGTGAGCTC
>Ga0310120_10000099_pt1 | contig 64786 bp, 44 predicted proteins | sample CB27_AW_983_MG_FD_203506 | JGI IMG/M metagenome (GOLD analysis project Ga0310120, IMG submission 203506) | Marine microbial communities from Western Arctic Ocean, Canada - CB27_AW_983 | ecosystem: Environmental > Aquatic > Marine > Oceanic | place: Canada: Western Arctic Ocean | collected...
ATCCAGCGACTTCGCAGTTATCAGAGATGGTGGGCTCGCTCCAGCTGGCTGCAGCAGAGCAAAGTCCTGCTTCCGTACTGACGCTGAAGTCTGCCGGCAATCCTGAGATCATCGGCGCCTCGTCATCGGTCACGGTGATAAAGACGCTGGCAGAAGTTGCATTTCCGTGGATATCCGTGGAAGTGTAGGTCACCTCGGTGGTTCCCACCGCGAAGCTATCACCCGGCAGATGGGTCGAGGTCATTGCTGCGACTTCACAGTTATCACTGCTGGTCGGAGCGACCCAACTGGCAACCGAAGAGCAGAGGCCCGCTTCGGCACTGAGGGTCATGTCAGCAGGCATCGAGGCGATCGTCGGATCCTCGTTGTCGGTGATCGTCACCGAGTAGGAGGAGGTGGACGAGTTGCCGTAGATATCGAGCGCCGTGATGGTCACCTCGGTGGTTCCCACCGCGAAGAAGTCTCCGCTGGTGTGACTCGAGGTCAAAGTATCGATTCCACAGTTATCAGAAGCCGTGGCATCGATCCAGCTGACGATCGCTCCACACGATCCCAGGTCGTTTGCGAGGGCGAGATCGGCGGGAGTATCGAGGATCAGCGGACTCTCCAGATCTACCACCGTGATGGTGAAGGATTCACTGGTCGAGTTTCCATGGATGTCAGCTGCTGTGTAGGTGACTTCCGTGACACCCACCGGGAAAGAAGCTCCTGGTGGGTGCGTCGAGGTCAGGGTATCGACTCCACAGTTATCGTCACTACCCGGGGCAATCCAGTCGATCGTGCTGGAGCAGAGCCCCGCTTCAGATTCGACGGTCATGCTGGAAGGCAATCCATCGATGGTCGGATCTTGATCGTCGATGATGTTGACGAGGAAACTGGCGGAGGTTGCATTCCCGTGGATATCCGTGGTGGTGTAGGTCACCTCGGTGGTCCCCACTGCGAAACTATCGCCTGGCAGGTGTGTCGAGGTCATTTCTGCGACTTCACAGTTATCACTGCTGGTCGGAGCGACCCAACTGACGACGGCACTGCAAAGATCACCCTCAGCATTGAGGGTCATGTCGGCGGGCATCGAGGCGATCGTCGGATCCTCGTTGTCGGTGATGGTCACCGAGTAGGAGGAGGTGGACGAGTTGCCATGGATATCGAGTGCGGTGATGGTCACCTCGGTGGTTCCCACGTCGAAGAAGTCGCCGCTGGTGTGACTCGAGGTCAGCGTATCGATTCCACAGTTATCAGAGGCGGTGGCGTCGATCCAGCTGGCAACGGCTCCACACGATCCCGCATCGTTCGCGAGAGCGATATCGGCGGGAGTATCGAGAATCAGCGGACTCTCCAGATCTTCCACCGTGATGGTGAAGGACTCACTGGTCGAGTTTCCATGAATGTCGGTCAGGGTGTATGTCACTTCGGTGAGGCCTTCGGGGAAGACATCGCCCGGCTGGTGCGTCGAGGTGAGGGTAGCCACGCCACAGTTATCACCAGATTCCGGCGCAACCCAGCTGGCACTGCTGGAACAGAGTCCCACTTCGGTGCCCAGGGTCATACTGGCAGGCAATCCGATGATGGTCGGAAGCTGATCGTCGGTAACGGTGACGAGGAAGCTCGCGGAGAGCTCGTTGCCGTGGATATCCGTGGTGGTGTAAATCACCTCGGTGGTTCCCACCGCGAAGCTATCACCCGGCAGATGGGTCGAGGTCATTGCTGCGACTTCACAGTTATCACTGCTGGTCGGGGCGACCCAGCTGGCGACCGAGGAGCACAGGCCCGCTTCAGCACTGAGGGTCATGTCGGCAGGCATCGAGGCGATCGTCGGATCCTCGTCATCGGTGATGGTCACCGAGTAGGAGGAGGTGGACGAGTTGCCATGGATATCGAGTGCGGTGATGGTCACCTCGGTGGTTCCCACGTCGAAGAAGTCGCCGCTGGTGTGACTCGAGGTCAGCGTGTCGACATCACAGTTATCAGTGGCAGTGGCGTCGATCCAGCTGGCAACGGCTCCACACGATCCCGCATCGTTCGCGAGAGCGATATCGGCGGGAGTATCGAGGATCAGCGGGCTTTCCAGATCTTCCACCGTGACGATGAAACTGGTCAGAGTCTCATTTCCGTGGATGTCAGTAGCGGTCAGATCCACCTGTGTATCACCCACCGGGAACTGATCCCCGGAAGCGTGAGTCAGGGTGATTCCAGCAACTCCACAGTTATCGGTGGCAGTCGGAGCATTCCAGGAAACCATAGCAGTGCACAGTCCAGCCTCACTGGGAACGGTGACCCGCTCCGGAAGACCGATGAACTGTGGTGCCTGCTGATCACTGACGGTGACCAGGAAGCTGGCAGTGGTCTCGTTGCCATGGATATCACTGACGGTGTAGGACACCTCTGTACTACCCACGACAAAGACATCACCTGGGGTGTGTGACGAGGAGAGAGTACTGACCTGGCAATTATCACTGGTAGTCGGAGCAGCCCACATGGCGGCTGCGGTGCAAAGTCCAGTTTCTGCAGGCAGATTGATATCAGAGGACAGACCCAACAACGCTGGAGCCTCATCATCGGTAATCGTGATGAGGAAGGAAGCCGACGAGGTGTTGTCGTCGTCATCCGAGGCGGTGTAGGTGACCTCGGTGATTCCAACGGCGAAGAAATCACCAGGCTGATGGGTAGAGGTCAGGATCACGCTATCGCAGTTATCACCGGCAGTCGGAGCAGTCCAGGTTACTGACGCTCCGCAAAGTCCAGTTTCCGCGGTCATGGTGATATCGAGAGGCATGTTCTCGATCTCCGGATCCTCATCATCATGTACGGTGACGAGGAAAGATTCGGTCTGAACATTACCGTGAATATCCGTAGCGGTGATCGATACCGTTGTGATTCCCTTGGGAAGCGCTTCACCCGGCTGGTGGCTGGCTACAAGAGTATCAATTCCGCAGTTGTCCTGAGCGGTCGGCGCAGTCCAAGGTGCGGTTGCAGAGCAAAGTCCGAGGTCAGTCGGAATCACCATATCGGACGGAACACCGCTCAATACGGGCAGTTCCTGATCCGCCACGGTGACGATGAAGCTCTGGCTACTGGTGTTGCCACTGAGGTCGGTCACGGTGTAGGTCACGACCGTCTCACCGACCGGCAAGATCGCTCCGCTGGCAATGTCCGTCTCGAGGCTGGCGACTCCACAGTTGTCCGAAGTATCGGGATCGATCCAGGAGGTTGTACCTTCACAGGTTCCTGCAACCGTCTCAACGGTGGTTCGCTCGGGGAGATTGGTGATCTGAGGAGCTTCGACATCGGACACGGTGACCAGCATCGTCGCTTGCGTCTCGTTACCGTGGATATCGGTCAGGGTGAAGATGACGTCCGTCGTTCCAACGTCAAATGCAGTTCCAGAGAGATGACTGGTAGCCAGTCCCTCGATACCACAGTTGTCTTCGCCTGTAGGATCAATCCAGCTCGCCAAGGCGGAACAGAGTCCCGCTTCGGAGTTCAGCTGGATGTCTGCAGGCATCTGGATCAGTAATGGTGCTTGAGTATCCGTGACCACCACGTCAAAGGCAGCGGTGGCACTGTTGGCATGCACATCGGTCGCGGTCAAGGTCACGGTAGTCGTTCCCACGGGGAAAGTGTCTCCGGGGGCATGACTGCTCAGAAGTTCCAGCACCTCGCAGTTATCCGAGGCGGTCGGTGCAACCCAGGTCGCCATGGCTGAACACAGGTCCAGCTCAGCGGGGATCTCGACGGTGGCCGGAAGATCGAGGATCTGCGGCAACTCCATGTCAGAAACGATGACAGAGAAGGAGTGCTGCGAACTGTTGGAGTGAATATCCGTTGCGGTGTAGGTCACCAAGGTGGTTCCCACCGGGAAAATCGTACCGGATACATGAGAGGTCTCGACCAGCTGCACTTCGCAGTTGTCGGTCACTGTCGGCTCTGTCCAGGTCGCAGCAGCCGAACACTGTCCCGGCTCGGAGGAAAGAGCGATCTCAACTGGAGCGGCGGAGATGATTGGCAGTTCCTCATCGAGTACCGAGACCACGATCTGAGCCGAAGTCTGATTGCCATGAAGATCGGTCGCGGTGTAGGTCACAACAGTATCACCCACCGTGAAGAGCCAACCGGGCTCATGAGTGGAGACCAGTGACGGCGATCCGCAGTTGTCGGTGCTCGTCGGAGCAGCCCAGGTCGCGAGAGCCTCACAAGTTCCGGCAATGTTGGTGACGGAAACTGCTGGGACCAGGCCATCGATGGTCGGGAGTTCTGTATCCTCGACGATCACCTGGAAAGAAGCCGTGGACTGAAGACCAGAGGCATCGGTAGCAGTGTAGGTCACAGAAGTAGTTCCAACGTCGAACTGCTCGCCCGATTGGCGATCTGACAGCAATGTGCTGACACTGCAGTTATCGGAGGCGGTCGGAAGATTCCAGGAAGCCGCTGCGACGCAGGAACCGAGTTCATTGGTCAGAAGGATATCCTGCGGCATGTCTGCGATGACTGGCTGTTGGACATCCAAGACCGTCACGTCGAACGACTGGGTGGCCAGGTTCCCGTTCACATCCGTCACTTCGTAAGTGACCATTGTGGTTCCGACATCAAAGGCAGAACCCGGAGCATGGGAGGTGGTGAACTGAGCAGTACCACAGTTATCACTGACCTGGGGATCAGACCAGGCCACGACTGAACCACATACATCCGGAGTACTGTCCACAGTCATGTTGGACGGAACGCCGATCAGAACCGGCAGTTCATCGTCGACCACGGAGATGATGAACGACTCCTGGATGATGTTTCCATGAACGTCATCGGCGGTGTAGATCACTTCGGTGTCGCCCACCGGGAAGGAACTTCCAGAGAGCACGCTTCCCACCAGTTCAGAGCCGGAGCAGTTGTCGGAAACAGTCGGCAGTGCCCACTCGGCGCTCTGATGGCACAGACCTGGAGAGGTCGATAGTGTCATGCTGACGGGCATTCCTGAGATCACTGGCAGTTCCGTGTCAGTGATATTGACATCGAAGGCGAAGTCGAGGGCATTTCCATGTCCATCGTCGATGTGGATGGAGACGGTCGTGGAACCGACCGGGAACTGATCACCCGAATTGTGCGATGAAGTCATCACCGGGTTACCACAGTTGTCCGTTACGGTCGGAGTCGCCCAGGAGTAAGTTGCACCGCAACTACCTGGATCGTTGGGAAGTGTGACCGTACTCGGAATACCGGATACGACGGGCATCTCGTTATCGATCACTGTCAGGTCGAAGGTCGCAGCCGAGGTGTTTCCATTCGCATCCGTCGCCAGGTAATTGACCTGCGTCGTTCCAACCGGGAACTGATCACCAGGCTGGTGATCGGAACTGAAGGTCGATCCCGGGCAGTTGTCCTCGATACTCGGTGAAGCCCAGGAAACGAGTCTAGTACACAGTCCTGGGTTCGAGTTGACGATCACGCTGCCTGGCAATCCAACGATTGTAGGCAAGTCCACATCCTGGACAGACACTTCGAAAAAGTCTTGCTTGATGTTTCCATTATCGTCAGTCGCAGTGTAGGTCACGAGGGTCGTGCCTACGGGGAAAGCGTCTCCGGAGTTGTGATCGGAGGCGAGGCTGACATTGAGACAGTTGTCCGCTGTCGATGGCTCCGTCCATGTCACCTGTGCGGTGCACAGTCCTGGATCATTTTCCACACTGAGATCGTTCGGAACATTGAAAAGGATTGGCAACTGATTATCGAGAACGACGACGTTGAAGAAATATTCAGTGATGTTGCCGCTGACGTCTGTTGCGGAAACCAGCACTGTTGTCGAACCCACAGCGAAGACGCTGCCAGAGGTGTAAGTTGAGAATGAAGCGGCAATACCACAGTCATCGGTGATTAGCGCCGGATCCCATGTCGCCACTGCGCTACACCCTTGCAGATCAGCATTGACCACTACCTCGACCGGAAGTCCAGAGATCACCGGAGGATTGGGGTCAGCATTCACTTCGCAACTGTCTGGGATTGCATTTCCATTGCAGTCCAGCGCACCACCTGCGAGATCACACTCGTCAGGAGTTTCATTCGAATCGCAGTCAAAGGACGTTCCAGCCAACAGCTCGCAGGCATCGATTGAACCGTTCTGGTTGCAGTCTTGCTGCGCACCAGTCATCAGTTCGCACTCATCTGGATTCATGTTGCCGTTACAGTCCATCGAAAGGCCATATGCGATGTCGCAGATGTCAGGAACTGAGTTGAAATTGCAATCTTCAGTCAGTCCTGCATCGAGTTCGCACTGGTCAATCAGCAGATTCAAGTTGCAGTCATCTGCTATCCCGATGGTGATTTCACAGATATCGAGTGCATTGTTATTGTTGCAATCGTCCTCTGTGCCACTCGCTATGTCGCAACTGTCAGGAATCTGATTCGCATTGCAATCGATGGCGAAACCGAACTGCAAATCACAAGAATCAAGGAACCCATTTCCATTGCAGTCGGTGGCGGTTCCAGAAACCAACTCACACTCATCAGCGATGTTGTTCAAGTTGCAATCTGCTTCACAGTCATCAGGAATGCCGTTGGTGTTGCAGTCCTGGCTGGTGGCACCAGCAATATCACAGGCGTCGATGACATTGTTGAGGTTGCAGTCGAGTTCGGTGCCATCTGCGATCTCACAATGATCTGGAATCCCGTCCAGATCACAGTCAGAAGAAACCCCGTCGGCGATCTGGCAGGCATCTGGAATTCCATCCAGATCACAGTCCTGACTGGTCGCCTGGAAGATATCACAGGGGTCATCAATTCCATTCAAGTTGCAATCCGGGGCGCCGATCAACCGATCGATCACCGCAAACTCGGTGGAAGAGGAGCTTCCGAGGACCCAGCGGCCGTCTCCAGCCACGCTCCAACCGAAGCGGTCTCCCTCAAGTGCATTGGTCGGAGTGAAGACGCTGGTGGTGTAACCACCGGCTCCATCCGGCTGTTGCAAGTAAAGAAGGCCGGTGCTGTTGTTTGCCCTCCAGGAGCCGAAAATCAAGACCTCACCACTGAAGGCGACATCGTTGCCCAGTTGCCCATTGGAGATCGCTGGCACCGAGAACTTCTGGCTCTGATTGAACACGAACCCGGTACGATCGAACAAGTAAGCTGCACCATCTTGACCATCCGCGATCGGGGCTCCGACCAGCAGTTGATCCGCTGACAGATCGATGGATCTGCCAAACTGAGATCCTTCTTGTGGATCCTGGGCAGTGACCTTCTGGGTAAATAGCCAGTTGGTCTGAGAAATGCTCGTGTAGAGGAACACGCCACCGACTTGCTGAAGGGTAGCAAGATCCGATCTCTGGTCACTGACCGCGATGGTATTTCCATCGATCGCAACTGCCCCACCAAATCGTTTCGCTGAGGTCGGATCATTCGACTCGATGATCAGATCCTGGTTCCAGGAAAATCCATTGTTACTGAAAACATATGCAGACCCGGCCGAGACCCCAGCCAATGCTCTCCATGCACCCACCACGGCTCTTTCACCCGATACCCCGACCGAGATCCCGAACTCGTCATTGGCCACTCCATTCGATGCTTCGAGTTTGACCTCAAAGATCCAGTTGGTGCCATCGTGTCGGTAGATATACGCTGCTCCGCCATTCTGACCGAGTGATCCTCCTGTAGCTCCAGGCGAACCGACGATGAGAAGGTCGCCATCGATGGCCACGCTCCAGCCGAACTGGGCACTTGCTGTCGAATCGGGCGGAAAAATCGTCGATTCCTGAATCCACCGGGATCCGGTGTTGCGGTACATGTAAACGGCTCCGGTGTTCACACCTGCCGAGGTCCCATCCGGTGCACCGATGACCATGCGGTCACCCGAGATATCGGATGACGAGCCATAGTTCACACCTTGTGCGGCAACGGTGAGAAGATCCTCAAGGAATCCTTCACATGCATCCAGGATCTGATCCTGATTGCAATCCAAGGATGGAAGGAGCGCGATCTGACATTCGTCAGGCACTCCATTTCCATCACAATCGCTGCTGGTGTTGTCTGCTATATCACAACTATCAGCCGATCCATTTGCGTTACAGTCCAATCCAGGCTCGCACTGGGCGACGACCTGGGAACCGGAACTAAAAATCACACTCAACAGAAAAACCAGGAAGGCGAGGGGTAGCGTCTTCATGATCTGGACCTCCAGTACTCCCGCATTACTCACGGGTGGGGAATTGATCGATCGGGGAGAGGGCACACCTCTTCCCGGGAACAGGGTTTCAACATGTATCTTGATCAGGAAATGAATGACCCGCCGGTAAGGCTCGTCAGTTCTGAATCCTTGCTGTGGATGGAAGAGTCAGGACTTCTAATTTAGCGTTCCTGGCATTCCTGACTACCCGAGATTCCTCACCATGCTCAATTTTATAGTGCTGAAGAAAAATTCCTCGGCTCTGAGCACCATCGAAAACCTCGGCAAAGCTTGCCGACGAGTCACTTCAATTGAGGACCCGGTGCCAGAAAGATGAGAACCATCAGCGGTTCTTCACCGTCATTCTTGACCCCGTGAGGCACCCCTGCAGGCGCAACGAGCATCTCCCCTGGCCCCATCGAGAACTGGTCCTTCTCGAGCAGGAATTGACCTCGCCCCGTGACCACAAGATAGACCTTGTCGGTCCCTGAGTGGGCGTGGAGAGCGTGTTGCTGGCCTGGTTCCAGCGCATTGACTCCCACCAGCATATGCTCCGACTGATAGATGGTGCTTTTACCCATTTTTTGCTGGTTCCATACGGCATGGTCGAGCGGCTGGATCGGCTGTGGTTGGCTGGAATCTGCATCCATCGATGACATCATGGTGATCCTTCCTCACGGTTCAGTAACGAGTACACCTGGTGAGCGGCATCTCTTCCCGATCGAGCACACGACTCCAGTGAGAGGCCATCGAGATGGCTACCTACCATTGCCAACGCAGGCCATCGTTTGACTTCATTACGCAACGCTGCCACCTTTCTGCGGTGCCCTCGGTGAGGCTGTGGAATCGACCGAGGAGCTCGTCTGAGTTGCACCATGTGAGGATCCAGATCGATTCCCTGGGCCTTTTGGAGAGCTCCGATCGCCCGATCCTGCAGCATTGCATCGGACTCGTCGATCTGCTCCGGATGACGGCTTCCTCCGAGAAATACGGTCGCCAGCGACTCTCCTGCGGGGCAACGGGAAGGAAAGAGAGAGGAACTCCAGATGGTCCCGAGGATCCCCAGAGATTCGCTCGAGGGAACCAGGAAACCGAACCCTTCAGGGCGTATCCGGCATTTGCTCGCATCGTAACCGATCTGTACGACCGTCAGTGATGCGTACGGTATCGATTGCAGGATCTCCCCTGCACGGCTCGAGAGAGGGTCCAGCAAGGTCGCGGCCGCGGTCGCTGGTATCGCCAAGATGACGCCATCCACATCGACCGTATCGGAGGAATACGCCCCTCCCTGCTGAAGCCTCCAGCCACCGTTCTGTGGCTCCAGGGCAACTATCGGGGATTCGAGATGGCATCGATCGGCCAGTTCTGCCGCCAGCGCACGCGGCAATTGTTCCAATCCCTCGGCAAGTGTCGCGGTGCGGCGCAGGGGTGCGGACGGAGCAGAACGGCTCCTCAGCAGGCCCGAGATGACACTTCCGTACTGTTTTTCCCATTGCGGCAGTTTCGGCTGAAACGAATCGATCTCGAGCCACTCGGCTCGTCCTCCGGAAACCCCAGATACCATCACATCCGCCAGCACCCGTGCGGCCTCACTGCCAAATCTACGGCGGAAAAAAGTGCTGACCGACTCCTCTTCACTACCGCCTCGGCCGATCCACGGCTCCATCAGGAAGCGGCACCATCCCGCCGGAGACAGCGCGCGGGAGAAGGGTATCGACAGAGGAGAGCTGGGTAGTGCACGCAGCGCTCCATCCTTCCAGATGAATCTCTTCCGTGCGCATCGATCGGCGTTTTGCCATTGCGACTCCAATCCGACCCGCTTGGCCAGATCGATCAGGCAGTGGCTGGAAGGGAGGATCGAATTGGGTCCCCACTCCAGGGTCCAGGAGTCACTCCTGGAAGTGCGGATCCACCCACCAACGCGAGGGCTCGCCTCGAACAAATGAACATCTGCTCCCAGCTCACGAGCATGAATCGCAGCCGATAGGCCGCTGATCCCTGCTCCGATCACCGCGATCTTGGTAGGTCCATCCTCAACGCGGGGCACGGATCTCATCCACCACGGCTCGCAGACTCTCCACCGGTGTCGGGGGCAAAATACCATGACCCAGGTTAAAGACGTGTCCTGGATGATCACCAAAGACATCGAGCAGGCCCCTGACCCGCTGTCGAATCGACTCTTCTGAAGCGAAGAGCGCCTGCGGTGGCATGTTGCCCTGCAGAGCACAGCGATCTCCAAAGATATCCAGGGCCTGCTGCGGCCTCGTCATCTCATCCAGGCTGACCGCCTCGATTCCGACTTCATCGACCATCCTGGAAATCTGTTTCAGGTGACTGGCTGCACCACGGATGAAGAGGATCCTCGGAACCCCACAACCGTCGAGTCCTTCCATGATCCTCCGGCAGTATCTCAGGGAGAACTCCTCGAAGGCCTGATGACCGAGCATCCCACCCCAGGAATCGAACAACTGGATCGCATTCGCTCCCGCCTCGACCTGGGCTCTCAGATAGGAGGTCACCGTGTCCGCCAATTTCTCCATCAGGCGATGCAGGTCTGCGGGACTCTCGTAAACCATTCTCTGAGCCGCAGCAAAGGTACGACTGGGAGATCCTTCGAGGGCGTAGCAGGCGAGTGTCCAGGGTGCACCGGCAAAGCCCAGCACCGGAACCTTCCCCTGTACACGCTGATGAGTCGCCCGGATCACATCCATCACGAATCCTGTCTCCTCGACCGGATCGGGAATCGAAAGACGATCAATCCCAGCCCGATCGGTCAACGGCTGCGACATGCAGGGTCCTCGATCTCCAAACTCCACTGGCAGCCCCATCGCCTCCAGCGGCACCAGAATGTCGCTGAAGATGATCACCGCATCGACATCGAGGACATCGAGCGGCTCCACCGTCACCTCGGATGCCAGTTCAGGATTCTTGCAGAGTTCGAGAAACTCCATGCCCGCACGAATTCTCTGATACCCCGGCAGGTATCGACCCGCCTGTCTCATGAACCAAACAGGGGTTCGGTCGGTAGGTTCTCTCCTGAGAGCTCGGATGAGCCGTGAGTCCTGTAAATCCATGATTGTTCCTTTCTCAGTTACGGGCACCCAGAAGATGGGCGGCCCGTTCTGCTCCGTATGTGATGATGATAGATGCACCCGCCCTGCGAAGGGAATGCAAGGATTCGATGTAGGCCCGATCCAGATCGATCCAACCTCGATCGGCAGCGGCATTGAGTTGCGCCCACTCGCCACTGACATGGTATGAAGCGATCGGGATGTCGAAAGTATCATGGACCCTCGAGATGATGTCGAGATAGGGCAGTCCTGGTTTGACCATCACGATGTCCGCCCCTTCTTCGAGATCGAGGGCCACCTCCTGAAGTGCTTCCCGTGAGTTTCTGGGGTCCATCTGATACGCCAATCGATCCCCACCTGCGGGAGTGCTACCAGCGGCATCCCGGAAGGGACCATAAAACGCTGAGGCGTATTTTGCTGCGTAGGAGAGAATCATCACCTCGTCATGTCCGGCCCCATCCAGGGCGGTTCGAATCGCACCCACCTGGCCATCGGCCATCGCAGAGGGAGCGACGATATCACAGCCTGCTTCCGCAAAAACGATCGCCTGCTGAGCCAGCACTTCGAGAGTGGCATCATTGTCGACCTGAAAACCCTCTTCGTGAGTATCGGTGATGATCCCACAGTGGCCATGGTCGGTGAATTCACAGAGGCAAACATCTGCGATGATGAGAAGATCTGGCGCTCTCTGGCGGATCTCCCGAATTGCCCGGGGAATCACTCCGCCGGGATCGACGGAACTGGAGCCTCTGGAGTCCTTCTGATCTGGAACTCCAAACAGGAGCACAGCAGAAACTCCTGCTTCCTCGACCGCGAGAGCCCGATCTCCAATTCGATCGGTCGAATGATGATGCTGTCCGGCCAAGGAATCGATGGGACGATCGATCCCAACCCCGTCGCAGACAAATAGTGGTTGCACCAGATCGTGCCTCGTCAGGTGCGATTCAGCCAGGAACTCGCGGATCGCGGGATTCCGTCGCCGGCGCCGCATCCTGCGGATCGGAAATCTGGCCATGGGGTCCTCTTTTCCTCGATGAAGCTACGGGTCAAGTCGATGGTCTCAATTCTGAGGATTCGAATCGCCTGCCACCAACCGGATGCAGGCTTGGATCATCTCTTCCACTGTTGACCGTACCGCCATTTCGATCTGTTTCCAGCCCCACTGGCGTAGTTCTTGAGCAGTGGCTTCTCCTGCAGCGATTGCCGGTATTCCCTGCAATTCCTTGAAACTGTGCCCTGATCGACGGCAGACCGCTCGCACCGCAGACGGGCTCGAGAAGATGATGCCGGTAGTCTCTGGAAATTCTGCAGACCACCTTGCCGGGTCAAGACTCTTCTCCTCCTCGGTCCTGGAAACCTCGACTCGAGTGACCTCGAAGCCAGCAGCGACCAGCCGATCCTTGACGATGGGAAGCCCGATGTCGCTGGTGAAATGGATCGCCCGGCAACAAGGCAAGGAGTCGATCACTTCGGCTGTCAGCGCCTCCGCTCCGCGCCCATCCCCCTCGATCCGAACCTCGAACCCAGCGTCACGAATTGCTGCTGCTGTTTGAGGTCCCACCGCAATCCAGTACATCCGTTGCAGGCCGGTTCGATCCTCGGCTGCCAGCATATCGATCAGATGTCGCACCGTGGTAGCACTGGTGAAGATCATCAAACTCTCGGGCGGCAGAGACGCCAGCGAAGAAATCACACCTGCAGGCTCGGTAGCACTCAATCGGATCGCAGGTTCCACAATCACTTCTGCTCCGAGTTCAGTGAGAGCGTCTCTCCAGGAGCCGGCTCGATCTCGGGGCCGTGTCAGGATCCAGCGAGAACCCTTCAATTCGGAACCGATCATCCGAGGCCCAGTGACTCATCGAGAATTTGAAGGATTTCATCTCCGCCAGCTTTGCGAATCATCTTCGCCAATTGCTGGCCTATTTCTCGAGAGGAAGTGACTGATCCCTCGAGCCCTAACCGAACCAGTCGGGAGCCATCGGGGAGACCGAGAACACCGCAAAGACTCAGGTGTTCACCGGAGACAACTCCCAAGGCTCCCACCGGTAGATGGCAACCACCACCGAGAGCCCCTAGCAATTCCCGCTCTGCTTCGACGCAGATCCGGGTGATCGGATCGTCGAGGAATCCAACCACCTCTGCGAGAGCGCTGTCGTCGCTTCGAATCTCAACGGCGAGAGCTCCTTGCGCTGGGGCAGGAGTCACTTCCGTGGTCGAGATAGCGCATCGAATCGTGTCCTTCAGCGCTAATCGATGAAGGCCCGCACAGGCGAGTACCACTCCCGCATCTCCACGCTCCTCGTAAACTCTCAGCCGAGTTTCCACATTCCCTCGGATCCCCTCCACCACCAGGTGAGGATATCGATGGAGGATCTGACAACTCCTCCTCAACGAACCAGTGGCCACCGTGGCGCCAGGAGGTACATCGACGAGGCCAGGGTAGCGAGCTGAAACCCACGCATCTCTGGGGTCTTCTCGTGGAGGAATGGCAGCGATCACCAGTTCTGGCGGCTGTACGATGGGAAGATCCTTGAGTGAATGCACTGCGAGATCTACTTCCCCCTCAGCAAGCGCACGTTCCACCTCGACGGTGAAGACTCCGGGAGCCCCGACCTCGTGCAGCGGCGTTTTTTGATCCTGATCGCCAACGGTCTCGATCAACACTTCCTCGACGCTGACTTCCGGATGCATCTGTTGAATCTGGTCAGCGACCCAGCCTGATTGTGTCCGTGCAAGGGTACTGGCCCGTGTTCCCAATCGGATTTTCATTTCTGGTCCTCCTCCTCAACACTCTCCTGTTGAAAGAGAGACTCCAATCGATGCAAGAATGATCCATTCAACTGCGAACCTGCAGCACGGAACTCCTTGAGCGGTCGATGAAGGGCACGTTTCAGCAAACCCCTGACAAGATCGGTGAGTTTGTTGTGTAACTCGCCATCGACCTCGTCTCGCAACAATTCCAGTTCCTGCTCACTGGCATCTTCGATCGATTTTCTCAATGTCCGGATGATCGGGTCCAGTTGCTGGTTCACTGTCCAGATCTGGAACTGCTGTCTCTCGTGTTCCACGATCTCTTCCGCACCTGGAATTGCTTCCTGCCTGGAGTCCAGGTTCTCCTCGATCAGGCGTGCCAGATCATCGAGGTTGTAAAGGAAGACCTGTGGAAGTTCCTTCACTCCGGAATCGATGTCTCTGGGGACACCCAGGTCCACCAGCAACAGTCCCTTTGGACGACCCACCAATGCCTTTCGAATCAGGTCGGCATGGATGATCGGATGAGGGGAAGCGGTCGAACTGATCAACACATCTGTATTGACGATCACATCGGCGAGGTCATCGAGGGTGCCTTGCGCAGCGCCATACACACTGGCGATTTTCTCTGCGTGTTCTTGGCTCCTGTTGAGGACCGTGATCCTGGCATCTTCGATCCCTTGTAGGTGAGTGAGAACCAGTTCTGCAACATCGCCGGCACCTATGACGCAATAGTTTAAACCCGACACCTTGCCATGGATCTTTTTCGCCACCTTGAGCGCGCCGTAAGCCAACGACAGGGCACCGTCTCCGATCGACGTCTCGGAGCGGACTCGCTTTCCGCATCTCAACGCCTTCTCCCAGAGTTTTCGGATCACCGTGCCAGCCACCTGAGCCTCTTCGGACAGTTCGATGGCGGATCGGACCTGACCGAGGATCTCACTCTCTCCAAGCAACTGACTCTCGAGGCCAGAAGATACCCTGAGCAATCGAGTGATCGAGTCCTGATGCTCCAGGATCAGTTCTTCAGCTTTACCGGGAATCACGAACTGTCGTTCTCGCATCCACTGCCTCAAGGTCTGTTCGAGGATCTCTCGTCCTCGCTCCTGCTTTTCTGTCGCCAGGAACAGTTCCGTCCTGTTACAGGTCGACACCAGCAGTGCATTCTCAATTTCCATCTTGAAGCGCAGGTTGGACAGAAAGCCCACTGCTTGCTCTCGAGAAATGACAATCTTCTCCCTGGTTTCGATGGGAAAAACGGCATGACTCAGTGTGAGGCTGCTGATCCTCATCGGCTATGAGGTCCAAACTGGATCACCCAGGCGCTGATGAAGATCACCGAAGCCAAGCCCACCACGGAACACCATGCCCGCCACTCAGTGACGGTGCCAGAGGAGCGCGGAACCAGCGCCAGGATTACAAAAAGACCCATCAGTGTTAACGAGATGGGAGTGACTGGGCCGGTGGATGCCTCGACTCCATTTCCAAGGAATATTGAAGTCCCGACGGTGATCGCAAGAGATCCTGCCGCGATACTCGTAGCAATCCGGATCAATCGAGAGAGTGATTCCAATGAAGATAACCGAGTGAATAGCAGTCCAAATTGGCCCGTCTTGATGGACCGCTTGAGAAGTAACCACAGTACCCCGTGGACTCCTGCGGTGGTGACTCCTGCAACACCGATCCAGGCGGTAAATGCGTGAAGAGAGCTGACCGATCCGATCGGCGGTTGTGACTCGATCTGATCCCCGAGCGATAAACTTGCGCCTGCCAGTTGCAGAACAAAGGTCAATCCCAGCCCAAAGATGAGAGTACAGCGATCGCCAGAAACTCTGGCCAGCAACAGGTGCATTGTGACGATGAGAAGAGCCAGTAGTGACAGCGTTTCCCAGTGGCTATCGACCGGGCATGCTCCGATTTGTATTCCACGAAAAATCAGAGCCAGCAGATGAACTGCTACTACCATCCAGGTCCACATGGAAATGGATGAAGTCTTTGCCGCCCCCATCGTCCGGAACTCTCCAGAAAAGAGAACTCCATAAAGCACCGTCAGGGTGATCCCAACACAATTGGTGATGATCTCCAGCAAGTACCCTCCTGACGATTACACGCCAAGCGCCTGGGTAATTTCCTCATCCAAACCGGGAAAAGAATTGAGGAATTCTATGCGCTCCCTACGAATTCGTTCGACATGAACCCGATACTCTTCAGATCTTCCCTGAGCCTGATAGAGCATTCGCGGTTGAAGAATGCCGAGATCTCCGGAACTGATTCCTGGAATCTCTGAAGCCACTTCGTAACCGAAGTCCGGGTCTAGCTCCCACTGGATGCTGTCCTCGGCGATTCCTTTTACGATGGCACTCGAGTGCTGAATCTTGACCTTCCTTGATCGGTCATCGGCATCCGGGCCGCCAACTCTTCCTGTGTTGAGAAGGTAAACCTCCATCGGATGAGACTTCAACAGTTCCAGGAAGCGGTTGCCTTGTTGCGAGTGAAGTAATGGGAAGAATGGATTCGTCCCCGGAACACGCAGGAACTTGCCCGCCTCTTCCTTGCCACCAGCACTGGTACCTTGGGTTTCACCGAGCATGAAATATGCCGCAGCCTGACTCGCATCGAGTTTGCAAACTCCTGGGATGATGTTCTCGTTGCGGTTCAAGATCAGCAGGAAATCTGCGTTCGGAATCTCTCTGGCATCGATGGCTCCATCGATGTCCTCCATCCGGATCACCGCACGGCCATTCTGGGTGTAGGCCTCATCGAAAAAGTCGAGAGAACGGTCCTCGTTCTGTGCGACATTTTCGAGGTAAGAGACGTTTCGACAGACGGCAGCATGAATGGTCGGCTCATCCTTGATGGATAGCCCAAAAGTCTTGGCAAAGCAGCCATTCTCGGTCGCCTGAATCGAGCCATCCGCCATCATCGCGACAAAGTCATCCTGAACAGGTCCAGATTCATTCTGACGGGTAAAGGTGGTGGTGGTCTTACCGGTGCCACTCAAGCCCACGATCAACGCAGTCTTCTTCATGTCGCCGACCGGGATCTGTTTGCAACCGGCATGGAGCGCCAGCCCCCCCTTGTTGAATACAAGAGAGTTCCACATTCTCAGCCCACCCTTTTTCGATTCTCCGAAGTAATCGGAGTTCATCACCCGAGTAATTCCGGCTTCCAGGTCGACGGTGATACAGCGACCATTCGGGTAGTCTTCGGCGGTCACACTCGGAGTGTATACAACCGTTAGTTCCGGCTCCCAGTTATCTCCTTCAGTACCATCGAGTGGGTAGTAAAGCAGATTTTGCATCGCTGCGATGTTGGCGTACGCCCGTTCCATCCAGAGCCTTGTAGGAGTCCTGTATGCGGGATCATTTCCGATGTAGCCATCGACACAGATCATCTCAGCGGATCGAATGAACTCGTCCTGAATCCCTGCGAGGCGATCCGCTTCTTTACGAGTCATACACTGATCGCTGTGCTTGCTTGGATCGTCATCGATGATGTATGTGGATCTCTTGGAGCGGGCATCCACCTCGGTCTGAACATTGAGATTGTCGAAGCATGTCACTTGCGCATTGGACATCTCGAAACTGAGTTCTCTCAATTTCTCTGCGGTGGGACGGAAGATGGTGTTTTTCGGCTCGATCTTGAAGCGATTCAAGGTTGCCATGCCTCTCCTTACTGATACCACTAGAAGGTACTCTCAAGGGCTCGTTTTGACGGATCCAAGGGTGCAATTCAGGCCTCAGGCTACCATCGAGGCTTTCAGGCGCACCCCAAAGTGGTTGGAAAAGTCCAACTTGCGATTCGCCTGTAAAATTCGAAGGGTCCAAGCCCGCTATTCGGCCCAAGACGCCTCTGGGATCGATCAATCTACGCTAATTCTCGCCACCCCAAGGCAAATCCGGGCACCTCTCATCGGCCAGTTGTGCAGTGGCATCATCGACCAGTTCCCTGCTGCAGACCTTCTTGATCCTCTCCAGCGCCTGATCGAGAGATTTCCACTGTCCCGTAAGCTGTGGATCCTTGCGTCCGACCGGGGGGAAATCGACCTTCCAGGCTACCTCTCCCTTTCCCAGGGAAACTAAAGTCACCTTGATGCCTCGCTCTGCATGACTCGTCATTTTCTCTATTCCTCCTACTGGATCCGATTCACGATATCTTCTTCAGTCGGGGTGAGTTCGTCGACTGACCCACTCGCTCTCCATGGTAATCAATGGCTCGCTGGTGCGGAACCATTTCCTTCGAGGCCTTGCTACCATGTGTGGTGACCCCCACCATTTCATCAGCCCTGAGTCACTACCCGAGACGTTGAAGAAGGAGTGCTTTCTTGCACGAGTTTGAAGCCATCATCCTGGATCTCGACGGCACCCTGATCGAGGACGGCGGAGGGATTCGCCCCCGAGTTCGACGTGCTTTGCACCGGATCGCAGATGCGGGCGTTCATGTGATGGTCGCAACGGGCAGATCGGAACAGTCCGCGGCTCCAGCCATCGAAGATCTCCAGATCCTCAACCCGATGGTCATCTACAACGGAGCCGCAGTCTACTGCCCCAGCAGTCGTTCCTTGATCGAGGAGAAAAACCTCGACTTGAAACATCTCGATCAGTTACTCCATTACGCAGAAACTACTGACCTGCTACCGGTGGTGATGTGTGCCGACTCGAAACGGGCATTTTCCTCCAGGTCAGAGGCACTGAACTATTCACTCCACGACATGAAAGCAATCGAGATCGTGCACCCCGATCAGATGCGAATCGATCGACCCATACGCCTCTCGCTCTTTTCTGAACGGCATCAAGATACCAAGCAATTCGCCGACGAAATCATAGCCATCTCCGATTCGGATGCCTATTTCACCTGGTTCCCTCTCAATCTCCTCCCTTCTCACCAGGACAGTTCCCTGCTGGTCGTGGATGTCCAACCTCCATGCGAAGGAAAGAAAGAAGCGCTTCGGTTTCTCCAACAACATCATGGAATCGCACCCGAGCGATGCGTCGCAGTCGGAGATGCGACCAACGATAGCCCCATGGTGGAACTGGCTGGACTCGGAGTCGCGATGGAAAATGCCATGGAAGAATTGAAGAAGGTGGCCGATCGTGTCATCGGGGCCAATGACACCGATGCGATCGCAGATCTCATCGATGAACTCTGGATTCAGTAGAGATCAATAGGTCAAGAGTGGTCGTGAATTCCTGACGAAGCTCTGATCCTCGAGATCAGTGCTCCTTACCGGTATAAAGTTTCGCCACCTGCTCTGCATACCCGTTGTACAGCAAAGTGGGTCGCCTCACTCCGGTGCCGATATCTCTTTCCATCGATTGGCTCCACCGAGGATGAGGTTTGGATGGATCGACGTTGGAAAAGAATCCGTATTCATCCGGCAGCGCCTGATTCCAGAAGGTCGGGGGTTTCTCCTCGGTAAATTCGATCTTCACGATCGACTTGGGCGACTTGTAACCATACTTCCACGGCACGACCACGCGCCACGGTGCGCCATGTTGCATCGGAAGTCCGTGGCCATAGATTCCTACTCCCACCATCGCCAGATCGTGTCTGGCTTCATCGAGTCGCAATGCTTCGAAGTATGGCCAGGGCCACTGCTTGTCTTTCTGCCCAGGGAGGCGGTCCTCATCGAGAATGGAAACAAACCGGATGTACTTGGCCTTACCGAGTGGCTTGCAGCGATCGATCAACTTGCTGAGGGGATAACCGACCCAGGGAACCTGCATGGCCCAGGTTTCGACACAACGAAACCTGTAAAGTCTCTCTTCCAGTGGAGCCAGTTTGATCAAATCTTCGATATCAAGAGTGAATGGTTTTTCCACAGCACCTGCGATCTCAATCTTCCACGGATCGACCTTGAAGTTGCGGGCCATCTGCCAGACCCGATTCTTCTGCGTGGTGAACTCGTAGAAGTTGTTGTAGACCGAGGAGATCTTCTCTGGAGTGAGAGTTCTGGGTGCAATGTCGAACCTTGTAGATCGCTCGCCTGGGAATGCATCTTTGCACAGTTCGCCGATCGCAGGCTCGATAGCGGACCGACTCCCATCCTGTGGCATCCAGCTGCCAGAGATCCCATGGAGAAAGTGGGTGACTCCAAGAGTGGAGAGCCCTGCCATTCCAAGACCCATTCCGCGGATGATGGTACGCCGATCGATGAAGCGATCCTCAGGGGTGATCGAGAACTGCTCGGATGACATCCGCGATTCCTTCCGCTGGGCCCTGGCGACTGTGGTCGCTCCCAGGCTACAGGCCCGGCGATCCCACTCAAGTCCCCGATCGAAGGGTCGCTGGTCGCAAGATCAGAGTCCATTTGGATGACAGGTTAGCCGGATGATGGAGTCGAAGATCTGGCGGGCCCCGGGATTTTGACGGTACGAACTGCAGTCCCGCCGTCCACCTCGGTCTCGGTCCATGCGACCACCGCAGATCCATCCTTCATCGCAACGATCCTCGGATATCCGCTCCTTCGACCAGGAGAGGTCGAACCGATCCGATGAGAACTCCCCCTGGCCGATCCCGGAGTCCAGCGGCGAACCCTCACCTCTCCACCGTCTCCCTGGCGCTCGAGCCAGCACAACAGGTAGGACCCATCGCCGAGACCTGCGATGTCCACCCTCCCCACCGGACGGCCATCATCGATCCGCACCGCACTCCTTTTCTCGCCATCGAGGGCTGGATCGAGAACAATCGCCAGTACCGCTCCTTCCGGAGCCGGCTGATCGAGCACGCGATCCACACCGGTATACCAGGCGACCGCGCTCGTGCTCCCCGAGGAGGCCATCGATGGTCCATTGACGGGACAACCCTCCTGCACCCATCCATCTTCACGCACCAGGCCCTGCTGATGAATCTTCTGGGCTCCAACCTGAAGCCAGGAAATATCCCGAACACCGAGGAAGTCACGATCTCGATAAACGAGAGTCACATCTTCCCCATCGACCAGAGCATCGAGGGGACAGCAGTCGCAAACACGATCATCGAGCAATCGGTCGATTCCTCGGATTCCTTTCGCAGAAATTGTGGTCGCGCGAAGCGTCATCGACTTCCCTTCTCCATCCGCCATCGCTCTGCCATCGAGCCAGGCCAGGAAGAAATGATCTCCCATCGACCTCAGTGCCACGAATCCATGCTCGGTTTGTGAGTCATCGCGATGGGGAATGATGGGATCACTCCAGGTCTTCCCTTGATCGCTGGAGATGCTCACCTTGACGCCATAGGCGTAGGTCTTCTGCGAGATACGGTCGAGCCAGTGAACCGCCATGGTTCCATCCTGAAGCACCGCAGCGGAAGGGAAGTCTGCCCAGTTGACGAACCAGCCAGATCCTTGAGCCGCCGTCACCGCTTCTCCCCAACCTTTTTCGCCGAGGGTCGAGAGACGCAAACAGACTCCCTTTCCATCGGCAGCAGGCTCGACCCAGGTGAGAAGTGCAGATCCATCGGCAGAGTTGGTCAGGTTGGGTAATGCTGAACCCTTGGCGGTCTTCAGCATCAGCGGTTCGATCCGCAAGGATGCTTCTTGCAATCCCGCTTCCTCCTTCGCAGATTCCGCAGGAGCGGATTGAGCGCAGAGGAAATTCGACAGCGAACATAAGATCAGAATCAAAGACACTCGATTAATAACCTGCAGCATGGCCATCCTTTCTCGACTCACTTGCGCCGACCCAGACCCCCTGGCGAAAATCCCTCATCACTGCCTGATAGCCACCAAACAAACCGGTTCGAGTTCCGATGTTGTGCCCCATCTTACGCAACTGATCGACCACTTTTCCATCGAATCCAGACTCGAGAGCCACTTCTCCACCGTCATTCATGATGGAACCAGTGGGCTGAGAGGATCCGACATGAACCACGCGCGGAGCGTCTCCGGCTTCCTGCAAGTTCATGCCGAAGTCGATGAGATTCATCAGGACCCATGCCTGCGCCTGTGGTTGTGTGGCTCCTCCCATCACTCCGAAGGAGAGCCAGGGCTTTCCATCTCGAGTTGCAAATCCTGGAATGATGGTGTGAAACGGTCTTTTCCCTGGAGCATAGATGTTGGCATGCCCGTCCTGCAGGCAGAACAGTTCTCCACGATCTTGCAATCCAAATCCGAGCCCGGTGGGACAAACACCACTGCCGATTCCTCGGTAGTTGCTCTGAATCAGCGACACCATGTTACCAGCAGAATCCGCCACCGAGAGATACACCGTATCCCCTTGGTCTGTCTGGCTCCTTCCGGTGTCGACCCGCACCATCGCTTTCTCCGGATCGATCAAGTCGCGTAACTGGTTGGCATACTTCTTGGAGATGAGATGAGCCACCGGCACATCGTAAAACTCCATATCTGTGTACTCACGAGCTCGATCCTCGAACACCAGTTTCTTGGCTTCGATGAAGTGGTGAAGAAGTTTCACACTGCCAAAGCCCCACTCCTGAACAGGGAATCCCTCCATGATGTTGAGCAATCCCAGCACTGCGATGCCCTGACCATTGGGAGGTAATTGCCACACTTCTATATCACGGTAACGAGTGCTCACCGGCTCGACCCACTCGCCCTTGTGGGATTCAAGATCAGCCACCGTCAGATAACCGCCATGCTGCTGGACAAAGGTGGCGATCTGCTCTGCGACAGGTCCCTTGTAGAATCCATCCCGTCCCTGGGTGGCGATCTGCTCGAGGGTTTTTGCAAGATCAGGGTTGGTCCACAACTCACCCTTCTCTGGAGTTTTTCCATCTCGGGTGAAGGTGGCCGTGAATCCCGGCTGTTCTGCCAGAATCCGGCCACTGATCTTCCAGTAGTGAGCGATCAATTCTGTCACCGGAAAGCCCTCTTTGGCGTGGCGAATTGCAGGAGCCAGAACTCCACCGAGAGGTAATTTCCCGAATCGTTGATGCAAGGCTGTCCAGCCATCGACACATCCAGGAACCGAGATAGGCAGGGTTCCGTGTGGAGGAATGTCTTTCCTCCCGAGCGCATCGACTTCGGACCGTAACTTCTCCAGTGAAAGCGATCGAGGCGAACGTCCTGAACCATTGTAGCCATGCAGCTTCTGGCTCTCCTGATCCCACACGATGGCAAACAGATCTCCGCCGACTCCATTGCCGGTCGGTTCCATCAGACCCAGGCATGCGTTGGCAGCGATGGCAGCATCCACTGCACTCCCACCCGCACGTAGTATTTCAAGTGCCGCTTCCGTCGCCAACGGATGGCTAGTTGCAGCCATTCCATGAACGGAAAAAACCTCTGACCGAGTCGCAAATGGCTGTCCGGTGATTCGATCTCCCCCGGAAATTCGTGCCGTGATGGAGATCATCAGAATTACAAAGATCATCAGTTTCAATGCGCTTCTCCTCTTCCCTTGCTCAACAGCAACATCGATACAAGTTCTCCTCCGGATGGGAGGCTATGCATCCTATCTTCGCACTGCGAATGAAGGAAGAGAATGGCCCATGACTCCGCAGTCGATTACCCTCCCACCAGCACTCGAAACCCGCAAGGAGTCCGCAGCGATGAAGGTAACCCAACAAGATTTGTTTGATCGGGCCCGCCAGGTGATTCCTGGTGGGGTCAACAGCCCCGTCAGAGCTTATGGGTCGGTAGGAGGAACTCCCCGATTCATCGACAGTGCCAGCGGTTGTCGTATCCGAGATACCGAAGGAAAGCAGTACATCGATTTCGTCGGATCCTGGGGACCGATGATTCTGGGGCACGCTCACCCGATGATCCTCGAGGCGATCGAGAAGGCTCTCAAGGATGGCACTTCCTTTGGTGCACCGACTGCCAGAGAAATCGAGTTGGCCGAGTTGATCGTGGACCTGGTCCCCTGTGCCGAGATGGCCAGACTCACCTCCAGCGGAACCGAAGCCACGATGTCTGCATTGAGACTGGCGCGAGGGATCACGGGGCGGGATCTGTGCCTCAAGTTTGAAGGCTGCTATCACGGTCATGGAGATTCGTTCCTGGTCGCCGCCGGATCGGGAGCGGCCACCCATGGGCACCCGTCGAGTCCCGGAGTCCCGGAAGCGATCGCCAACCTCACCACCGTGGTTCCATACAACGATCTCGCAGCGGTTCAAAATCGGATGGAAGAGATGGGGGATCGTGTCGCTGCGATCATCGTTGAACCGATCGCTGGCAACATGGGTTGCGTACTCCCTGCCCCGGGATTTCTCGAAGGTCTGAGGGAACTATGTACTCGCCATGGCGCCCTGCTGATCTTTGATGAAGTGATGACTGGTTTCAGGGTCGGGCCCAATAGCGCCCAGGGGCTGTACGGGGTTGAGCCTGATCTCACCACCCTCGGCAAGATTGTTGGTGGCGGAATGCCCATGGGAGTGGTCTGTGGCCCCTCCTCGAAGATGCAGCAACTGTCCCCGGTAGGCCCGATTTATCAGGCCGGAACCCTGAGCGGCAATCCACTCTCGGTGGCAGCGGGGATCGCCCAGTTGAGCCTGTTGAAAGAGGGTGCGGAGCAGATCTACCCGGCACTGGAGGCCAAGGGTGAGCGCCTTCAGGCCGGCTGGAAGAGTGCGCTCGATCAGCATGGAATCGAACACTGCTGGAATCGAGTCGGATCGATGTTCGGTCTCTTCTTTAGCGCCGGACCGGTCACCCACTTCGCCGAGGCATCCGCTTCCGATTCGCAAGTCTTCCGGCGTTTCTTTCACGGACTGCTGGATGCGGGAGTTTCGATCGCCCCCTCACCCTTCGAAGCGGGGTTCCTCTCGATGGCTCATTCCGACGACGACATCGATCAATCGATTGAGGCGGTCTCCTCGTTGCAGTTCTGAGAGATTGCGCGACCGACGGATGATAGAAAGAAAAAGGGCCTCCCGATCCAGTAGATCGGAAGGCCCATTATCGTCTATCTCAGCAGATGATCTTTACAGATCGTCAGCGTCTCCGTTGCATCCCAGTCCATCGCCGGGGGTCGGATCGAGATCCGAACCCGGGAACGGCGCGAGGGGAGCAGGTCCGTCAAGGAACCTGTAGTTGAAGCAATAGATCGCATCGGAGGCATCCAGCGCGCCATCGTCATTCGAATCACATGCGTCATCACATTCGGGCTCGGGGCCCGCCTGGAACAGGTAGTTGATCAGGTTAATTCCGTCGGCGATGTTGACCACCGAGTCGGAGTTGCAGTCACCGCGAACGAACGGGTTGAAGTTCACCACGGTCAAGGTTCCACCAACCAGGGTCGGTTGATCGAGGAAGGCCTGTCCAGCCCAAACTGCATTGTCCTGAGCTGGAGTTCCCTGGCCATCGACGAAGTCATTGGCCATCGATCCTTCAGCCATCGTCTGCCATCCCACGGTGAAGAGGGCAGTGGTGGCAGCCGCTGGGATCAGGTTATCGAGGGTTCCGTCACCCCCGGTGTCCGCAATTCCACCGAAAACGATGAATCCCGGGGTCGTGGTTGGATCCTGGATGGCCCAGAACTCGAATGCGAAATCAGGAGCAATACCGGTCAACATACCAATCGACGGATCGTAGGTCATGTTGGCCTGCACCGCGTCGATGGCGGGCATGGTGACATTGACCAGGCTCACGGTCGTCGAAGCAGCCCCACCGAGGACAGCGGTCGAAGAAGACGCTGTGATCTGGTTGGGGTTGATCACGTCCACGGAAGCAGAGTTCTGTGCCGGAGGAATGCTGGCACCGCCAACGACCACCACGGTGCTCACTGGTGGAGTACCGTTGGTGTCACAGAAGCTGATGGTGGTCGCCGAGGATCCGGCGATGGTCAAATCCATCGTCATCATCTCGAAGTCCGATACCGCTCCAATGACTGAACAACCAACAAAGCAGAGCACGACGCCCTGGGTGGCACCGGTCGTGAAGATCCCGATCTGGTCGAAATCAGGCGTGTCACCGTCATTTGCAGTGGCGGTATCCGCACCACTATTCGCACCATTGACGGTCAGTGCCGCTGGATCGACGCACATCCCTAAGGACCACCCCTGGATGTCAGAACCGGCATTGTCCAGCAGAGCCGCAGAGGTAAAGCTGTCTCCAGTAGATCCTGATCCGCCAGTCGCGGTAAACGTGTAGTCAGATCCACCAGCATTTACGGATGCATGGATGGAAAAAGCGATGGTCAGAGCCACCAGGCTAGTCATTATTTTGCGAAGCATTTGCAAAGTTCCTTTCGCTGTCACTCCTGGGTGAAATACACCCAAATTTCACACACCCCTGTGATGATTTTCAGTATTGCTGGATCAACACCCGTTGATTCAACGACCCTCGGCCCAACCAAGCCACGTGCTGGTTGAAGACACTCCGATTGACGACAAGAACCAAACTTCTCCAGAGTGGCCGTATCTGTCGCCCCGTATCCAAATTGTTCTGTTCAAATGTTCTGCCCAACGGGTCCGCTAATCATCGCCAAACCCGTGGTGAGAGAGGAACGACTCGCACTGGAGCTCCGTCGTGCTGGAACTCCGTCGTGCTGGAGCTCCGTCGTGCTGGAACTCTGTCGTGCACACCTGACCCACCTCATCGAAGTTCCATCGCGCCCGATCCCAAACCATGTGGCGCGAAATATGAACCCACAGGCAATATCAGCGATCATTCAGAGATATTACCGGCATCTCGACCGATAACGACCATCCACGATTCCGAACTGAAAAGAGCCCAAGCATCCCCGAGTATATCTATTTATCGGTCCTTGCCAAGTACTGACCATGGAGGTGAATTCAGGTTCAGTCAGGTTAGGGGACTGTTGGTGAGGACGACCGCGTACAGACAGCCACAGGACCTATCCGGAAAGGAGTGAGGAGTGAGGAGCAAACCAGGCCCCATGAACCCTCTAGATACACGGCCGTTCTCACAAACAGTTTACAGGACTGAATTTAGAGCGAAAATCAACAGGCACCTAAATTCCCTGCATCTCCTCTATCTGACCGTGTAAACAATGCCGTGTCAATCTGTTAACCCGCTAACATACGCCTGTAAATTGCGTATTTCATCGCCGCTGAGAGCCCAGTGGAACTCCGGCATCGCAGAGATTCCAGTTCCCGTCTCATATCCTTCGACCAGTTCTGCGGACGGATCGACCAGGCTGCGAAGAATCTGATCCGCCCGACGTCTCGAGCCCACCCCGTCCAGTGCCGGAGCTGCCACTCCTCCCTGTCCTCCCACCGAGTGACACCTCTGGCACTGAGCCGCGGGATGATCCAAGAAGAGGGCGCGGCCACGTTCCCGATGGCCGCCCACCAGCGCCCACTGGTGGTCTGCCAGTCGGTCCTCCCCCTTCCCCTCCTTCAATTGAACCGCACGCTCCACCAACCCCGCTTCATCCGCCATCGAAGCGGCCACCATCACATCCAGCGCCAGTTCTGGGGCCAGTGTTCCGGCTTCCAGGGAATCGAGCCAGAGTCGCATCTGGTCCAGCGCCTGGGGCTGGTCGAGATCGTCTCCCAGCGCGCGGATCGCCTGCTGTTGTAGTTCCATGGCTGGCCCCTCTGTGGCCAGCTGAATCAGAGCCTGGACCCTCCTGCCACGGTCCGAATCCAGCTTCTCCGCCTCGACCTGGAGGTGGGGATCGCCACTCTTGCGAGCCCGCATGCGACCGTCAGCCGCCTGAGCCGGATGACCGCTGACGATCTGTTGCAGCGCCTGGATGCGGAACCGGGTCTGCTGTGAGCCATCGGCGAGAATCCGCTGATTGACTTCGAGCGGCAAGACCACCCCGTGAATACTGGCAACCCTCTGCGCCTCCCCGGCCAGTTCACCTGTCGACTGCATCAACTCCAGTAATCCGGACCTGAGCAATGGAGCCACCTCGAACCGGTCCCTTGGAGTTCCTTGATAGGGGCGCATCTTGCCGGACACCCGATCCCGAGGGTCTGGTTGGTACCACTGGGCCAGCGCTCTCAGCGCTTCTCGTTTCGCTTCCGCTGGCGCGTCGGAGCGACCTGCAAGGCGAGCCAGCCCCGCCGCATGAACTGGTTCTCCGTGGCGTAGAGCGGCATCGATGGCGCGCCTGAGAAACGGCATTCGGTACTCCCCCAGCGATTCCAGCGACCCCGCTGGAGCGGCCGCCACACTCAGGACTTGATCGGCCAGCATGGAGAGGGACTCGGGGATGGGCAGGTCGTGAATCGCTCGCGCCGCCTCGGTGCGAATCTCGGGGTCTTCATCCCGCAAAAAATACTTCAGATACGGATCGACCTGCGGCGAGACTGACGCTGCGTCACTCGATCTTCTGGGAAACTGGAAACCGGGATGACCTCGCTTGCGCAGCGCCAACAGTACGGCCAGGCGAACTTCTCGATCCTCATCGTGGGTGCGAACGATGAGATCTGTGCGATTGGCCGAACCGGCAAGTCCCATCACTGCGGCATGACGCAACAGCGGATCCAGAGGGCCATCGATGGCCGCCATCTCCACCAATCGCTCAACCGCTTCCGGCACTCCGATGCGTCCGATCGCCAGTGCCGCATGAAACTTGACCCGAGGAGCGGGGTCATCGAGCAAGCGTATCAGCGGGCTGATCGGCCCACCTCGCAGGTCTCCCAGTACCCTGGCCAGTTGTTCACGCACTTCTGCATCCTCGTCATCACAGAGGCGTGCCAGCGTCTGTACCGCACTGGAGGAGCCTTCTCGATTGACCCTGGCCCACTGTCCTACTCCCCAGATACCATGGCGCCGGACTCTCAGATTCTCTCCGTCGAGTGCCGCATCGAGCAACAACTGGATGGAATCAGCAGTGCCCCCGGCGAGATGAAACTGCACCCGCTGGCGCACTCTCCGATCTGGATGTCCCAATAGACTGCTCAACTGCGCGGGCTTGAGTTCCTGGAGATCGGTGGTGAGCCAGTGCCCCACACGATGTTGCTGGCTCTGCGCTTGACTATCGGGATGCCACACTTCCATCAATCGGCCTCGGTCGGTCGACACCCAGCCGCCTCCCCATGCGGAGATCCACATCTTCCCATCGGGAGTGAAATCCACATCGGTACAGAGCACCTTGTTGACGAAAATTTCCGGGCTGGAAAGCTGGAATCCGGCTCCATCCTGCTCGAGCTCAAATCTCCACACCGCAGAACTCGCTGGAGAGCCGCGGAAATCACAGAGGAAGAAGCAATCGCGATTGCGTTCCGGCAGCCCTGTACCTGGATAGTGGACAAACCCCGAAGGTCCACTGGTCAGGTGAGCGATGGGAGCCAGCGCCCACACCGGCCGCACGGGATGATCGAGTTGCCAGATCCCCTCCTGATTCCAAGGACCCCGTCGATTGGCACCTTCCAGCGTCTGGTACTCCATCCGCCAACCGGTTTCTCCGCCCCAGACGATCTGCACCAGCCGTGCCCTGTCACCAGCGTCAGAGTTGTTATCCCCGGTGAACAGATCGCCCTGATCGTTGAAGGCCAGTTCCTGCGGGTTCCGCAATCCGACATGCACCACTTCCAGGTCGCTGCCATCTGGTTCACAGCGAAACACTGCACCCGATCCAGGATCGGCCAGCAATCTGCCGTCTGCAGTGGTGAGGTGATAACCCCGGTCTCCAATTGACCAGTAGATCCTGCCATCCGGCCCACGAACCAGTCCATGCATGTCGTGACCACGCAACGCAATTCGAATGCCGAATCCACGTTGTAACGAGACGTGCTGCTCCGCCACACCATCATCATCCGCATCTGTCGCGAGCCACAGGTGCGGAATATTGGTGATCCACGCCTTGCCATCTTCGACCAGTACGCCCGCCAGGGTTCCATCGAGGGGCGCGGTATATCCTGCAGTGAACAGATTTCGTGAATCGAGGATACCGTCGCCATCGGTGTCGATGAGTCGTGCCAGTCGATCATCATGTGCGCTGTAGTAGTCCATTCCCCCCTGCCGACGATCCTTGTGCTTCTCGTACATCGCCAGCCGGTCATCGACGGTCTCGAGTCCCAGATCATCGAGCAGCCAGAATGCACTCGATCGATTGTCCTCCACTCCATCCTCTTGCCGAGCAGATTCGCAGATGTACGCGCGTCCATGCTCATCGATCCCGAACGCGACCGGATCTCTCACCAGCGGCTCTGCTGCGACCAGTCTTTTCAGATATCCAGCCGGGATCTCGAGAAGATCGAGGGCAGCGCCAGCCTCATCGGGCCACTGTATCTGCTCCGAGTCGACCGGCGCGGGCTGCGGCTCCTGCGCATCCAACGGGTTCGAGGTCACCCAGCAGAGCAACACAATGAAGGACATCACCATCGATAGATTACCGTGGATACGAGTGAGCATCGGCACCTCCTGACCTCAGGATCCAGACAAAGAGAAGAGATCTCTTTCATAGGTTTCTACCTCCCTCCCGTCAAGGGGGGGGGTGCCTAACCAGCTCCCAAGGTCATTCGATGTTGCACCTCCAAGAGAACAGCCCTGCCGGTGGAAACCGACAGGGCTGACAAGGGTCTAAATTGTGGTCCAAGCAGATCAGGGGCAGTTCTGATACAGCTCACAGACCAGTGAGTCTTCAGTCGGATCGAGACCACACTGATCAAATGGCGGAGGTGGCGGTGGACCTCCCATGAACAGTACACCGAAGAGATAAATGGCGTCCGAAATGTCGACCACACCATCGTCATTGTCATCCAGCGCATCGAGACAGGTGAACTGTAGTCCCTGGAATATGTAACCGATGATCACCACGGCATCGGTGATATCGACCGTTCCGTCGTCATTTGCATCTCCTCGAACGAAGTCGGACGTGCACTCTCCCACGGTGATCGTGAAGGTGTCCGTAGTTGTATTTCCCGAGGCATCTGTTGCGGTCACCAGCACTTCAGTGACACCCACCTGCACGATCGAACCAGAAGGTAGCGAGGTACTGACGGTGACATCGGAGCAGTTGTCGAGGTAATTGATCATTCCCCAGATCACCGTTGCAGTGCAAGTTGCAGGATCTGGATTGGTCACGATCGGTCCCGGAAGATTGATCACTTGAGGAGGTTCAACATCAGAAACGACCACCAGCATCTCTGCCGATGTGGAGTTTCCATGGACATCGATGGCGGTGTAAATGACCACGCTCTCTCCCACCGAGAAGAAGGATCCAGCAGGCGCACTCGACTGGATGGAGGCCACTCCACAATCATCCGCGGTGGTAGGCTCGGGCCAGAAGATGGAGGATCCACACTGTCCTGGACTCGAATCACTGGAGACCAGTTCCTGCAATCCACTGATGGTCGGTCCAACATCATCGACGACTTCGATGTTGAAACTCGCCTGAGATTGATTGCCGTGCACATCGATGGAGGTGTAGGTCACTATCGTCAGTCCCGGGGCCAGGAAAGTACCGTTGGCGGTAGAACTGACCAGCGGATCCAGATCACTGCAATCACTGGCGGTCGGTTCGATCCAACTGGCCACCGCACCGCAACTACCCGGATCATTGCTGAGTAGTTGATCCAGCGGTATATCGGCAATCGTCGGCCCATCGATATCGAGCACGGTGATCGTGAAGCCCTGCTCGGCGATGTTGCCTTGCAAGTCGGTTGCGGTGTAGGTCACCGGATGCACCCCGATCGGGAACAGCGCCCCGGGAGTCTCACTTCCCACCAGTGTGACTGCAGTACAGTCAGTGGTGCTGGGAGCGGCCCAGGTCACCGGAGTTGAACACTTCCCGGTGGGTGCCTCGAGGACGATGTCGAGCGGCATGCCACTGAAGACTGGGGCCTCCCCATCGACCATCGTGATCTGGGTGATCTGGGTGATCGAATTGCCCGATTCATCGGTGGCCGTATGAGTGACCTGAGAGTCTCCAAGTGGAAACTCGGTGCCTGGTGGATGACTACTGGTAGCGGTTGCAAAACCACAAAAATCGCCCGCCTGAACTGGATCCCAGCTCGCGACACCCACGCATTCGCCTGGAGAGGTGGAGAAGGTCAGTTGAGAGGCGACGTTGATAAAGAAGGGCGCCTCCGCATCCGCCACGATCACCTCGAAGCTGGCCTGTGACGAGTTCCCGTTGTCATCGACAGCGGTGTAGGTCACCAGTGAGGTTCCCACAGGAAAAATCGACCCACTGGAGAAGTCGCTGGTCATCAACACGCTGGAACAATCGTTGAAACTTGGGCTCGACCAGGTCGCTGGAGCGGAGCACAGTCCAGGGGTGTTATCGAACGCTATTGGAGCGGGCAAATCCGTGATGGTGGGCGCTTCGACGTCGAGAACCGTGACCTGGAAAATGTCACTGGAGGAATTCCCGTAAACATCGGTGGCGGTGTACGTGACGGTCGTCGTCCCGATAGAGAACTCCGAGCCACTGGCATGGCTCGACTCGATCGAGGAGATCGTCGAGCAATCGCTTGCAGTTGCGGGTTCCCAACTCGCCAGGCCGGTACACGATCCAGACGTCGAGTCGACGGTGATACTGGCAGGCATCGTAACGATCTGAGGGGCTTCGACATCGAGCACGGTCACAGTGAAACTGGCTGAACTCGAATTTCCTGACGGATCGGTGGCGGTGTAAGTGACCGGTGTGGTTCCGAGGGCAAACAGCGACCCACTGGGTACATCACTACTGAGCAGATAAGAGACGCAATCAGTCGCTTGCGGTTCGGCCCAGGTAGCGGCTACCTCGCAAGCACCCGCTGGAGAATCCAGGGTCATGTCTGGTGGCATGGTGACGATCACCGGTGGAGTCGCATCGAGAACAGTGACATCGAAACTGATGCTGCTCTGGTTCCCGGCACTATCGGTAGCGGTATACACCACGGTCGTGATTCCTACCGGGAAAGATGAGCCGCTGGCCAGGTTGGATTCGAGTGCGTTGGCCGTGCAGTCGGTTACGGTCGGTTCAGGCCAGATCGCAACCACCGAACAAGCACCAACCGCAGTATCGATGGTGATATCGGGCAAGGATCCATGGATGAGGGGAATCTCCCCGTCGAGGATTCGAACCAGGATGCTAGAGGAAGAAACATTGCCATGCACATCCGTGAAGTTGAAGTTGATGATGTGAATGCCGATCTCCAGTGTGGATCCACTGGCCACATCTGACTCCATGGTGAACTCGCTACAATCGCTCGCTTGAGGGAGCCCCCACGTCGCTACCGCTTGGCATGCATCGAATGCTGTGACCACTTCAACATCGATCGGCATCGAATCGATTGTCGGTGCGGTGGTATCGACGACCACCACAGAAAAACTGGTCTCGACCTGATTGAGACCTTCATCCTGACAGGTGTAGGTCACGAGAGTCTCCCCGATGGGCAGTAATTCCCCGGGTTGATGGGTCGAGGTCACCGACAGATTGGTGGTGCAATTATCTGCAAATGCTGGGATCTCCCATGCCCCTGCCACCTGACAGGTTCCATCGGGATTTGCAAGAATGACCTGTGCCGGCGGACCCGACACCTGAACAGGATTCTCGTTATCGAGGATTTCGACCGTGAAGGTCGCTGAACTGCTGTTGAGATCCTGATCGAGAGCAGTGACAGTCACCACGCTGATTCCTCGTGGGAAGGTCGACCCCTGTGGAGGATCATAACTGATCGCGACTGGAGAGCAGTGATCCACCGCAGCCGCTTCGGACCAGCTCACTCCCGCTCCGCAACTTCCTGGTTGGGTCGTTGCGATGAGATTTGCCGGAACCAAGGTGAACTGAGGAGACACTCCATCGGTGACCGTCACGGTAAAGGACGTGCTCGCCTGATTACCGGTGACGTCAGTAGCGGTGTAGATCACCACGGTATCGCCAAGAGGAAGCGCGGCTCCGCTGTCATGAGTACTGACGAGTGTGACTGAGTCGCAATCCAGAACCGATGGCTCGGTCCAGGTCGGAATTCCCGTACAGGAATCTGCCTGTGTGCCAATCGAGAAACTCTGCGGCGCCGTCAGGATCTGCGGGTTCTCGATGTCTGCAACGGTCACATTGAAAGACAGGGTGGAGGTATTTCCCGACTCGTCGGTACAGGTGTAGATCACCGGAGTTGTGCCGATGTTGAAGAGGAATCCAGAAGGATGGCTGGATCCAAGAGTCACAGTTCCACACAAATCCTCGGCGGTGGGATCGACCCATGTCGCTTGTGCCGTGCACAATCCTGCTTCTATCGGCAGGTTGATGTCTGGCAGGGTCGAAGTGAAGAAAGGAACTTCCTGGTCCACCACCGTCACTGTGAAACTCTGTGAACTCTCGTTCAGCAGTGAGTCGGCGCTGGTGTATGTCACGACCGTATCGCCGAGCGGAAAAATTTCTCCCGGATTATTACTGACCTGAAAGGTCACCACTTCGCAATGGTCGAGAACCAATGGATGGGTCCAGGTCACTGCAGCGGTGCAATCCCCCGGCAAGCAAACCTGAATCTGATCTGCTGGCATCAGGAAGAACCCTGGAGCTTCGGTATCGATGACGGTTACGTTGAATGATTGCGAAGTGCTATTGCCACCCCCATCGGTCGCGGTGTAGGTCACTGTCGTGGTTCCCAGGTCAAAAAAGGCTCCCTGAGGATGACTCTTGACCACCGTAGGAGCAGTGCAGTCGTCGCTGATCACCGGTTCGGGCCAGAACACCTGAGCCGCGCAGATCCCGAGGTCGGTACCGGACTGGACGTCGGCCATCGTGATGTCAAAGACCGGTGCAGCGGCATCGACCACCGTGACAAAAAAGGTGTGAAGGACCGAGTTTAACGCCTCGTCAGTGACGGTATAGGTCACTGCGGTCACCCCCACCGGAAGTGCAGTGCCTGGTTCAACATTGGTCGTGAGAACCGCAATGCTACAACTATCCGCAGCGGTGGGCTGCTGCCAGGTGGCGATCGCCGTGCATTCCGTGGGATTGGTGGTGACCGTCATATCTGCCGGGGCTCCCACCAGTGTTGGTGGGATCGCATCGACCACTGAAACCGTGAAGGCTATCGTCGACGCCTTTCCCAGTTGATCCGTGGCTGTATAGGTCACCTGCTGAGATCCAATCGGGAAAACCGATCCAGACAAGTGGGAAGAAGTCATCGTCACACTCGTACAATCCACTGCCACAGGATCTACCCAGGTCACCGCAGCACTACACTCGGTTCCCGATGCCGCCACCTCTATGGTCCCCGGGGAAGATGTGAATACCGGAAAGTCATTGTCCAACACATCCACTGTGAAACTCTGTGTAGTCTCGTTTCCACTGGTATCCCTTGCGGTGTAAGAAACTGTCGTGGATCCAACTCCAAAAATTGCAGGAGGCTCAAAATCACTGCTCAGACTCACCACACCACAACCGTCAAATGCCAACGGAAGGACCCAGTCGAGAGTCGCGCCACAAGTTCCCGCAGCCGGAACCATGGTCACATTTCCAGGCACTCCCGTGAGGGTTGGTGGAATTTCATCGACGATGGTGATCGAAAAACTCATCTGAGAACTATTCCCCACAGCATCCACCGCACTGTAGGTGACTGTCCGGCCTGCAAGAGTGATCAATGAAGGAGATGAACTGGTCGAGACCACGAAGAAGGAGGAGCAATCCGTGACCTGTGGCTCGCTCCAGATTGCAGCACCGAGACAGGTGGTTGGCTGGGTGCTGATCACCATGTCAGGCAACTGCTCGATGATCGGCGCACTGGCGTCGACGACATTCACAACAAAGGTCGACTGATCGGTATTTCCAGAAGCATCGGTGGCAATCAGCGTCACCGTGGTGGCCCCCAGCTGGAAGAGATCTCCAGACTGGAAGTCCGAGGTGATTGTAGGAAATGAGCAGTTATTGACATCCAGGGCGAAGGGTGGCACCCAGTTCACCGCCGCGGAACAGCTATTGGGATCCGCCGCCGCATTGATGGTACCTGGGACCGAAATGAAGAATGGTGCATCGGGTTCGATGACGGTGACCAGGAAACTCAGTTCAGTGACATTGCCCGCTTCATCTGTCGCAGTGTAGATGACGGTGGTCACCCCCGAGGCGAACAGGTCACCAGAATTGTGACTGCTACTGAAAGAGGCCGAGGAGCACGTGTCAGATGCCGTAGGAGAAGTCCAGCTGGCAGCAGAATCACACTGGCCACTACCGATGGTGATGTTGATGTCTGCTGGCATTCCGGCAATCACTGGAGGCGTGGTGTCATAGGGAATTCCGGCCAGTGCATCACAAGTATCCGGGATACTGTTCAGATTGCAGTCCGCAAGGTCACCCGCATCGATCTCGCAACTATCCACCAGACTGTTTCCATTGCAGTCCATTCCACCAGCGAGTAGATCGCAACTATCGGGCACGCCGTTGCCGTTGCAATCGACCGAAAATCCTTGAGCGATTTCACATGGATCCAGGATATTGTTGTTGTTGCAGTCCACCAGGCCGGTTGTAAAATCGCAGCTGTCGGGAACTCCATTCCCATCACAGTCAGGAATTCCCACAGCAAGATCACAGCTGTCGAGAACACCATTGCCGTTGCAATCGGTGAAGATCAGGCTGGCCAGAAATTGAGCTCCCTCTTGCGAGGTAAACAACGCTGTAGAACCGGTGAGAGCGAGTGACTGGGTGTTGCTACCTCCCGGGAGCACCAGGCACGGATCCACGGCATTGACCGTTTCTATGCGGAATCCTGAGTTCCATCCTGTAGCGCTTCTACTGAAGAGACGCAGCCCGCAGTCAGTCGTGACCAGAGCATGATCACCAGACAGTTCCAGGCTTCGATCCACCGGAGCGGTGAAACTGAGTGAAGATTCAGGAGCCCATCCTGTGGCTCCCCGAAGAAAGATATTGGCTCCCAGACCTGACGGTAAGAGCAACCGCAATTCTCCGGCACTCTGATCGAGACTGATCGAGGTTCCCGAGCCACTCGCCAGTGGGTGAGTTACATCCAGAAGCCACTGATTGGTGGCAAGACCCTGGTACTGATAGGTCAGCACTTCGGACACAGACGGAGCCGTGACGCTGACAAAATTGCCGCTCATCGAGACCGTGGTTCCGAGTCCCGAACCGAGGGTACCAGCGACTGCCCCCGCAGGAATCCAGCCGGAGACTCCGGTGCCGTCAAAGACCCTCGTATAGAAGTAAATCTCATCGGTCGCAGCGGCTCCCACGGCGAGAAGATCGCCCGAGTGATCGAGCACAGATCCCCAACTCGGATCTACAATCCCCTCACCTACCCCCGAGATGGAATCGCTCTGGTTCCAGCTGAGACCATCGAAGGAGAAGAACCAGATCTCACCCGCGAGGCCGACCACCAGGTCATTTCCTTCGAGAGAGATCGATCCAAGGGTGGCGCCTAGCAAATCGATGGACTGGTGACCGAGCCAGACTCCGGTGTCTCGGTTGAGCACTTCGATGGTAATTCCATCGCTGATCGCAGCCCAGTTTCCATCCAGGACCACATGAGTGTCGCTCAAGGAGAGACCCATCGGCTCGGCATCGATGACACATTGTGCCGGCGTGATGTCGGCGATTCCCACCGTCATCACCACTATCAGACTCCACCATCGGATCGCCGAAGTGACGTAGATCCGCTGCAGATCGTTCATCAGAGTGATTGGTTCACGAGACATGAAAACCCTCCCCATGTACTCAACTGGCTACTCGAAATAGAAACACTGGTACTAACAAATGTATTGCATTGTTAGTTTTCGACAATAAACCTATGCCGTTTGTCATTAAGTCAACGGATGTCCCGTTGGAGTCAGATTTGTTCCGATAGTCCCGAATACTGACCCGCAAGTCGGTCGCTGCTCTCGACCAGAGCCGCTCAGCGCGATAGGCTGCGCCGCTTCCATCGATGACATACACGTTGAAAAGCTGATCGAGACATCATCCATGAGGCGACTGTCCCCGTAGCTCAGCTGGATAGAGCATCGGATTCCTAATCCGGAGGTCGCAGGTTCGAATCCTGCCGGGGACGCTTTCTCGTTCGATCTGCCGACCCTCCCTTGCGCCGATCCCCACCTCGAGATGATCCGGCCCGAGAAAGAGGCGATCGCTACCGATTGGGATCTCGCCACAACTCGTATCAAGGAGATACGCCAGCAGCGAGACGAGGAGTGGCAAGGATTGCTCGAAGAAGAGCGATTCGATCCACTAACTGGATGTGGTTCGAGTAGCCCACCGCCCCTCCGACGGGCAAGAGAATCCGTAACATATGCGCTTCCCTGGCGAGCATTTCATGGGACTCGTTTCACCAGTGGAACGCTCTTCACGCAGCCGGATGAATTTCGGGGAACCAGGCGTCCGCCGATGTAATCCAAAGTCCCGGTTACCAAGATCCGTCTTTCGTGATTCTTGGCCTAACCACTCATGACTTCTATATTTCCTGGCAACCGGGAGAAAAACGGGCCCCTTCAGCACCGCTGATGGGTTCAGAACTTAGCTACATCACTACGCTCGCAGACTTCGAACTGGACCTCGAAGTATCGATTGCCAGGAGCGACCATCGGACTGTTGTATCCAAGGACGCGAAGTGCACCGACCATCTCAAGTTCTGGGTGCTCTGACTCTAGCCAACCTTCAAGACGCGCTCGGGCGTTGGCGACTTCCTCCATCGTTCGCGTACCCCGGTTACCGGTACTCACTACCGTTACTGGTGTAACAGTGACCAGTTCCACACCTGAGTTGACTCGTGGTTCGAGGGGGGCATCGGCACCGTAGAGGAATGCCATGGTTGGTTCAGAAGATTGCGATTGGTTATTCTTCTGATCCGGGTATCTCATCTCCACCGGTGCAGTCATGGAGATCTTGTTCTGCTGAATGTGGCGAAACAAAGTGAAGAAGGCATTGTTGTCGCTATGGCTCATGGCTGTGCGCGCCATGCGGTACTCGGGATAGCGTTTCAACTCGATCTCTCCGACGGGGGTGATGTCAGGGAATCCAGCGGGCATGGGCGACTCGATGATGGGACGAAAAGAAGTCTCAGAGGATGACGGAATCAGCACGCTGTCGATGACATGAATCACTCCATTGGAAGCATCGATATCTGTCTTGAGAATTTTGGCTTTTTGGACACGCGCTTCTCCGTTGATCACCCGTATTTTTACAGTCTTACCTTGCAGGGTCTTTGCGCTGCCGATACTCAGAGCCTGTTCTGCGTAGATGCGGCCGTTCACCAGGTGGAACTTGAGAATCGAAGCAAGTGTTTCACTGTTCTCAGGTAACAGCAGATTCTCGACGGTTCCTTCTGGAAGCTTGGCAAATGCTTCGTCAGTGGGAGCAAAGACGGTGAAGGGACCCGATTTTTGAAGAACCTCAGCTAACCCTGCTTTCGTGGCAGCGGTCAACAAGGTTTCAAATATCTTGGCCGTCTTTGCGGTATCAACGATATTCTTGCTCGACGGGAGAATTACTTGATCGATAACATGAATAATTCCGTTCGAGCATTCGATGTCACTGGCAATGACACTCGCACCATTAACCATGACTCCATCATCGTTTTTCGAAAATCCAATTCGCTGACCATTGAGCGTGACTTTGCCGCCGGAGGCAATGATGCTTCTAGAGTCGAATCGGCCCGGCAAGACGTGGTAGGTTAGAATACCTGCTAGCGAATTCTTGCTCTCAGGGCGAAGTAAATCCGCGAGCACTTCTTTGGGTAGTTTTTCAAATGCCGAGTCGCTGGGTGCGAAAACCGTGAATGGACCTTTACCCCTGAGGGCTTTCACTAGATCCGCTCCCTTGAGCGCAGTGACCAGGGTGCCGAAATCTCCTGCTTTGATCGCAGTATCGACCAGGTCCGCTTGTGGTTGGCTAGTGTTATCACTCTCGCAATCGTCGAATCTCGCACTGACCATCGATGGAAATAATCCCATGGCCAATCCGATAACAATGAGCAAGAACTTTGGAACAAACATTTCTATCTCCTTTGGGACAGCAGGTCCCGACTTGAGGTACTTCCTCATCGACACAGTGCCGACTCGAAATGACCGTTTTAACGTTCACCATTGAAGATTACACGCCCAGCCCCGAAATGGCAACTACTTGCCTCTGTGTCCATAACCTGCATAAATAGAAGTAGTTATGGTACTTTTTCGTTTCTTTCATGAGCCCAGCCCAATAAATTTGACTGTATAATCGTTCTTATTCGAGGAGGGATGGTAGAGTTAGGCCCTTGGAGGGCCGGCTCAGTTTGTCGAAGGATGAGCAGGCATTGGTAGTACTTTTTAGTTCGAACTGAGACCTCGATGGAGGGTGATATGAAGCCGGTTCTCTCTACCAAAGAACTTGCGGAGGCGATCGGTGTCAGCGAATCGTCTATCAAGCGCTGGGTCGACGATGGCACCATCATAGCTTCACGTACATCGGGAGGTCATCGACGAATAGGATTCTCTCAGGCGGTTCGATTTATCCGTTCTCGTCGCTCGCCCATTGCAAGACCGGAAGTCCTTGGGCTTGTCGATGTAGCGCGACTGAAGGAAGTACCCCTAGAGGGTGGGGAGTCTGACCTTCTCTGTCACTTCCTGAGTGAAGGGATGGCTGGAGAGGCTCGTGGTCTGATTTTGAGTCTCTATCTTGGGGGTGAAAGCGTGGCCTCAATTTGCGATGGCCCTATACGCTCATCGATGAGCCAGATTGGGACATTGTGGAAAGAGAGCGTGGATGGAATTCTTCGAGAACATCGTGCAACCGACATTTGCCTGCAGGCTTTGCGCCAGTTGCGGACCTTTCTCGAAACCGCCGTCGAGCAGGAACAACGTCCTATCGCCGTTGGGGGCGCGCCCTCTGGCGATGGCTATTTGATTCCAAGTCTGGCGGTAGCGACAACTCTATTAGAGGCGAATTACCAGGCGGTGAATCTCGGTCCTGACACCCCCGGTGACACATTCGAACAGGCGATTATTCAGCACCAGCCGAAGCTCGTGTGGTTGAGTATCAGTCATGTCCCCGAACCAGAAAAACTTGTTCGCGAGTGGACTCCGATAATCCACAGGCTGGCCCAGAACCACATCCCACTGATCGTGGGTGGTCGCCGGAAAGATAAGTTACTCCTCCCTGATTCACCCTATTTGTTCGCTGCAGGTTCGTTGTTGGAACTCGTTGCGCTGAGTCGAGGATTTGAGGTGCTGAGCTCTGAAACTCCTTCGGATTGACGACCGAATCCTCAGCTGGGAAGCGAGAACGATGGTGGCAGCGGTAGCAAATTCTGCCGTGAATCCACGAGATGATGTCACTTCGGCGATGCGGCGTCCTACCGTTTTCCAGCATTCGCCAGCCCCAGCTGGTCTCCCAAATTGCCCGGGTCCATCGGCGCTGAGCCTGCCCTGGAGTCCACATCCGCAGGTCGGTGGTCCGGAACCGGATTGTCAAAGGACCGATACCGAGAACACGGTAGAATTCAGGGATGCCATGTCGAGTCGCCAGTGAACGGTGTCGACCAAAAGAGACCAGAGAGACTGAATCGCGACTGCTGAAGCTATTTTGAATTCTCAACCCCGATCGGATAAGATCTTCTTCATGCTCAGAAATGCACTGGCCATCACTGCTTTCTTCTGGCTGTCCCTGGCGCCAACTCTCTGCACCGCCGGACTGCTGGCTCATGCTTGCGAAGTACTCGTCTTCTCGGGCTGCGATGACTGCTGTGAAGACTACGATCTTCACGATGATCATCACGATGATCACGGCTGCTGCGATGATGGGGACCACTCCCCACGAGCCGACCTCACTTGTAGTGACTCTCACGATGCTTGTTCTCACGATGATTGTTCTCACGAGGCTTGTTCTCACGATGCCTGTTCTCATGATGCCTGTTCTCATGATGCTTGTTCTCACGATGCCTGTTCTCATGATGCCTGTTCTCATGATGCCTGTTCTCATGATGCCTGTTCTCATGATGCCTGTTCTCATGATGCCTGTTCTCATGATGCCTGTGCGAATGATCCCTGCCATTTTGCCGTGATGGTCCAGCAGCATCGCCACGAAAAACTCTCCGGCGACGGTGACTCGCTGGCGAATGCTCCTCTCCCCTTCTCAGACCCTGGTTTCTCAATCCATCCTGTGACCTGGCAGCCCCTCGAGAGATCCCTCTCCGATCCGAAGCTGCCCTATTTCTCCTCGGACCGACCTCTTCGCTCCTGATTTCTCGCTCCGTTCCCAGCGCATTCCATGTCGTGTGGATCCGGTGACCCGATGGGCACCGTGACGCTCGACGATGTTCACGAACCGAGTCAGAGATCAGAGGACCGAATGAAAACGATTCCACTAGCCGAGCGAACCCCTCGCTCCCTTGTCCAACTGACTGCCGCGGCGATGATGCTGTGGCTTGTGCCGAGTTGCAGTACCCCCCCTGCGGCTCACATCCTCGCTATTCAGCCGCCAAAGGCTTTCCAGCAGACTTCCGTCGAACCCAGCGGTTCTGAATCGGTGGTCGATCCTGCTGGAGTCCTCTCTCTGAGGGATGTCCTGTCACTGACCCTGCTCCATAACCCCGAACTCGCTTCCTTCTCCTGGCAGATTCGTGCCCGTGAAGCGATCGCCTTGCAAGCAGGACTCTCGCCCAATCCTCAACTCGAAGCCGAAGTGGAGAATTTCGGCGGCAGCGACACCCTGGGTGGATTTGACGAGGCGGAATCGACCATCTCGATCAGCCAGTTGATTGAACTGGGGGGCAAGAAAGCGCTACGAGTTCGAGTGGCGGAGTTGGGCACGGGTCTCGCCGCATGGGAATACCAGATCCAGCGACTCGAGGTCCTCACCCGAACCTCCATGCACTTCGTCGATGTCCTTGCGGGTCAACGTCAGGTGGAGTTGAAGAACTCCAGCCTCGATCTGGCCCTCGAAGTCATGAATGCGATCTCGGAACGAATCGATGCGGGGCAGAGTTCTCCCCTCGAAAGGACCAGAGCTCGGGTCGTGGTCGCTCAGGGTAGAATCTCTCTTGAGCAGGCGACACGCTCACTCGAATCTTCTCGTGTGCTGCTGGCATCCTGCTGGGGAAAAGAAGTCGCCCAGTTTCCATCGGTGCGAGGCACCCTGGAGAAAATCTACGAGGTCCCGGAATTTGACCTTCTGACCTCATCGCTGGACGAGAATCCAACCGTATCTCGATGGGATGTGGAAATCTCCGAGCGCCGAGCTCGCATCGAATTGGCCGCGGCCGAGACGGTTCCTGATGTCACTTTCAGTGGCGGAGCCCGGCTCTTTCAGGGCACCGACGAGACCGCCCTGGTCGTGGGTGTCTCGCTGCCGATCCCGATCTTCCATCGCAATCAGGGGCTGCGGAGAGAAGCAGAGCACAACCTGACCATCGCAACCGAAAAGCGAAAGGCAGTGCGAGTTCAACTGTTCGCAGATCTTCACGATTCATACCAGCAGTTCCTGTCGGCATTCCGAGAAGTGACTGCCCTTCGTGATGAAGTGATTCCCGCCGCCGCAGCCGCCTACCAAGGAATTCGCGAATCTTACCGTCAGGGAAAACTGACCCAACTCGATGTACTCGATTCTCAGAAGACCCTCTTCGAGGTCAGGGATCAGTACACCCGAGCACTCACTGACTATCACCGTACACGTTCACAGGTCGAAGGGCTTCTCGGAAAGCCCATCACTGAACTGAAGAAAGGAGGCTCCCGATGAGAATCACTCTGAAGTTGACCTGCCTGCTGTTCTACTTCTGCGGAGTCACCGGATGCAATTTCGAGGAGCCTCCAGAAGTGATACAGCCATCTTCTCCTCCAACTTTCATGGACTCACTCACAGCACCCCCAGAGGATCCTCCGGAACTGGTTCATCCCGAGGATGTTCACATCACCGCTGCCCAGATGGAGGAGTTCGGAATTGTCGTGAAGGAAGCGGCTGCCGCAACCATCTCACTCGCATTTCAACTCCCGGGTGAAATCGTCGCCAATGCCGATCAACTGGTCCATATCGGACCGAAGGTCCCAGGCGTGGTCAGCAAGGTCGAGAAGAGCATCGGCGATCAGGTCACAGTGGGTGAAGTGCTGGCGATCCTCAATAGCAGGGAACTGGCCAAGTCGAAGTCGCAATATCTCGCCTCTGCGGCACGGGTAGAACTCGCGAGATCCACTTTCATACGAGAAGAGAATCTATGGAATCAGCAGATCGGATCGGAGCAGGATTACCTGGAAGCCAAGGCAGGCTTCGCGGAGTCCAGAATCGCCCTACGAAATGCAAAGCAAGCACTCCACGCTATCGGCCTGTCTGAATCAGATGTAGCCAAACTGCCGAATGAACCGGACACCGAGTTAACTCGATTCGAGATGAAGGCGCCATTCGCCGGAGAGATCATCTCCCGTCACCTCGTTCAGGGAGAGTTGCTCAAGGAAGATACTCAGGCCTTCATCGTCGCCGACCTCAGCGAGGTCTGGGTCAATCTTGCGGTCTACCAGAAGTACCTTCCTTCGATCAAGGTCGGCCAAAATGTGGTCGTTTCACCTGGCACCGGTGAAAAGAAACACAACGGCACGATCAGTTACGTCAGCCCCATCATCGAAGAAGCCACTCGTACCGCTACTGCACGTGTGGTGCTGGGGAATCCGTCCGGATTCCTTCGGCCAGGGCTCTTCGTCACCGCGGTCATCTCCACCGGAGAATTGGAAGTCGACGTGGCTGTTCCAAGGGGTGCGATCACGCAGATCTCAGGTATAGATGTGATTTTCGTCCAGTCCGATCATGGGTTCATTCCCAGGGAAGTGAAGACCGGACGATCGGATGGAGTTCTGGTCGAGATCACCGACGGATTGGCCGTCGCAGAGACATACGCTGTAGAAGGCGTGTTCTCGATCAAGTCAGAAATGCAAAAAGAAGACTTTGGCAGTGGCCACGGCCACTCTCACTAGGAGGGAAAGAAGATGCTGGAGCCACTGATCCGTTTCTGCCTTCGATCCCAGCTAATGGTGCTGGTGATCGGCATCATCGTGATGGCCGCTGGGTACTTCAGTTACCAGAAGATTCCGGTAGATGCGTTTCCCGATGTCTCTCCGAATCTCGTCCAGGTGTTCACCATCACCGAGGGGCTGGCGCCCGAGGAGATCGAGAAATTCGTCACCTATCCCATCGAAGCTTCTCTCAGCGGTCTCCCTGGCACCGAAAAAATACGATCGGTCTCAAACTTTGGACTCTCCGTCGTCAATGTCTACTTCGAGGACGGGATGGACACCTATTTCGCCAGGAGATTGGTCGGGGAAAGACTGCAGGAAGCTCGTGAAGAGATCCCTGCCGGATTTGGTGTACCTCAGATGGGCCCCATCTCCACCGGTATGGGCCTGATCCTCTTCTACTACCTCGAGGATACCAGCGGCGATCACTCACTCGAGGAACTCCGGTCGATCCAGGACTGGATCGTCAAACGACATCTTCAATCGGTACCTGGGGTGACCGAGGTGCTGGGGATCGGCGGCGACGAGAAGCAGTTTCAGGTGCGTGTCCAGCCAGCGTCCCTCCTACGCTACGGAGTTTCCCTACAAGAAGTCATCGAGCAGGTCGAGTCGAACAATCTCAATGTCGGGGCCCAGTTCATCGAGAAGAACGATGAAGAATTCGTGGTGCGTTCGATAGGGCTCACAGCATCGATCGAGGATCTTCAAAGCATCGTGGTGAAATCCGTCGATGGCCGACCGATTTATCTCCGAGACCTGGCCGAAGTTGGCATCGGATCGACCATCCGTCGAGGACTTCAGACACACAACGGTGAAGGTGAAGTGGTCTCCGGTATGGTCGTCAAACTGTATGGGACCAACTCCTCCACCGTCATCGAACGAGTAGAGGAGAAACTCCAGGAGATCCAGAACATCCTTCCTGCCGGAGTGCGCATCGTTCCTTACTACGAACAGAAAAGCCTCGTCGAAGCGTGTGTGAACACGGTTCAATCCGCTATGTTTCAGGAAATCGGCCTGGTGGCCCTGGTACTGCTGATATTCATGGGTGGATTGAGACCAAGCATCGTCGTCGCCCTCTCGGTACCTTTCTCTGTCCTCTTTGCATTCGTACTGATGAAGTACTTCGAGATCTCTGCCAATCTGATGTCGCTGGGGGGACTAGCCATCGCCATCGGGATGCTGGTGGACGGTTCCATCGTCATGGTCGAAAATGTTGATCGGCTATTCAGAGATCATGCTCGTTCAAAAAAGGACGCAGTGCTTACCGCATGTTGCGAGGTGGGTCGCCCCATCGCCTTCGCCATCGCCATCATCATCCTGGTCTTTCTGCCGCTCTTCACACTTCAGGGTGTGGAAGGAAAGATGTTCAGACCTCTGGCTTATACGGTCGCTTTGGCGATGGCAGGTTCTCTGCTGTATACGCTGACCCTGACTCCGGTGCTGAGCGCCATCATCATGAAAAAATCGGATCATCGGTCGACAGCGAAAGAAACTCCGCTGGTTCGAGCCTTGCTCCGTGGGTACAAGCCGCTCCTCAGCTTCTTCGTGAATCACCGCTCGTTGTCTGCGCTACTCGCTCTGGTACTACTATCGATTGGAATCGCCACATTCCCACAGCTTGGTTCTGAATTCACACCAAAACTCAATGAGGGGACCATTGTCGTGAGATTAACGATGGCTCCCTCGATCGCCATCGATGAAAGCAAGCGGCTCACCCTTCTTGCAGAAAAACGATTGATCGCACTTCCCGATGTGGCCGAGGTCGTGAGTCGAATCGGCCGAGGCGAGGTGGGAGCACACGCTGATCCGATCAATAGCGCCGAAATATTCGTATTGTTTAAACCGGACTCGCAAGAACCTCTCGAAGATCTCGAAAACTCGATGCGAAAAGCACTTCAGGGAATCCCCGGAGTGGTCGTGAACTTCACCCAGCCCATTGAGATGAATATCGATGAACTACTTGAAGGTGTTCGTGCCGAACTGGCGATCAAATTATTCGGCGATGACCTCGATGTGCTGAAACGAGAGGCCGATCGTATCGCGTCGGTGGTCAGCACCGTTGAAGGTGCCGTCGATATCCAGGTGGACCAGGTCAGTGGAACTCCACAACTCCTCATCCGAGTCAATCGCGAGGCCATCGCTCGTTACGGAATCAATGTTTCCCAGGTGCAAGATGTGATTCGATCGGCGGTCGGCGGACATGTAGCCGGGCAGATCTTCGAAGGCATTCGACGTTTCGATATCGTGGTCCGATACCAGCAGAAATATCGAGATACCCAGGAATCGATCTCTGCGATCCTGATCGACGCACCCAACGGTGTGAAGGTGCCGCTCTCTGAACTGGTGGAAATGAAGGAGATTGTCGGGCCGCGCCAGATCACCAGGGAACAGAATCAACGATTCATCTCGATCCAGTGCAATGTTCAGGGACGCGACATCGGTTCCTTCGTCAAGCAAGCACAAGCCGAACTGGATCAACGGATTGATCTCCCTCCGGGATATCTCGTCACCTGGGGAGGCCAGTTCCGATTGCAACAGGAGGCGAACAAGCGGCTATTGCTGGTCATTCCGATGACACTGCTCGGGGTCTTCCTGCTGCTGTTCGCAAACTTCAACTCGCTGGGAAACACACTGCTCATCTTACTCAACATACCGCTGGCTCTCGTCGGTGGAGTGGTCGCACTGATGCTCACCGGACAGAATTTATCAGTTCCGGCATCGGTCGGTTTCATCGCACTGTTCGGAATTGCACTGAAAAATGGCATGGTGTTGATCACATGCCTCGACCAACTGGTCAAGGAGGGCCTTGGAATCGATGAAGCATCGATCAAGGGAGCTTCGATGCGACTTCGCCCGGTGCTGATGACGGCACTGACTACCGGACTTGGATTGATCCCACTGCTGTTTGCTCAAGGAAGTGGAAGCGAGATTCACAGGCCCTTGGCCACCGTCGTGGTCGGCGGACTGGTGACCTCCACGATGCTCACGCTGCTGGTGCTGCCGGCGCTGTACCGCTGGTTTTCAGGCCGCACAGCAACTGCGTGATCACCGCAAGAGCAGCCAGCACACTCGCTAGGCGAGTAACTGCTGGGCCAACTTCAGTCGAGTCGCAATGTCGACTCCTTCGGGGCAGGCCCGCATCGCATCGACGAAGTCCACGCCCTCGATCTGTCGCTCGCCCGGATCGTAGTGATCTCGCTGTTCGATCAGCCAGACCGTCATTGCGATGATGGACAGCAGAAGAACTGCGCCCACCACCGTTTCGGTTCGAGAGATCACCTTTCGAAGGAGCTTTGGACGCCCCAATCGATTGAAGACCTTGCCCTTCCTCGCCATCTGTCCTCCAGAGTCATTCACGCAGGTGGGAACAGTCGACTCCCGCGGCCTCACCCGGTTCAACCAAGGACGATCTGAGGATATGATCCGGCATCCGATTGGATTTCGAAGGAGTGCAGATGGCTTCAAGGACTCGAACCACCCTCTACCTGGTCACCATTGCGCTGGCATTGGCATTTATACACCTCCCGGCAATGGCCCAGGAGATTCCACTTCAACTGACAGACCCCAACGACAAACCACCCGTCTCCGACCCACCGGTCAAGGTCTACATACTGTCAGGTCAATCGAACATGGTCGGGATCGGCCAGGTCAATGGCGGCTTCTCACGGTGGTCTGACTTCTCGGATCTGGCCGTTTCCGTCTATCCAGGGACCTACTCCACCACGACCGATTATGACCGATCGACCCCGATCAAGACGAAAGATTTGCCCGAGTACGGCGGCGTCCATCCCACTCCCTTTCCAGGTGGCGGAGTGCAAGTTGTGCGAGGATGGATGAATATAAAAGACTCCGGTCTCTTCAGATTCAAACCGGGCTATCAAGCCAGCTCCTTCTGCATCATGGAACTGGATGGCGTCGAAGTTTACCGAAGAGAAGTCGGGGAAGATCCGGTCTACAACGATTTCAAGACCACTGCTGGCAACAAGTACCCCATCAAGATCATATTCTTTACCGCCGCCGCCGATGGTCTCGGTTGGTTCGGAAGAGTTGATGTTCCAGGCACCCTTCACACGGTAGTTCACACCGATGGGAAGTTTCCTCAGCTGGTGGATGACCAGGGAAACTGGACGGTTCGAAATGATGTCTGGTACAAGGGCGTGGTCACGGCCACGGCAAACAAATGGTTATCTGTGGGTTGCGGCTCCGGCAGTAACACCATCGGACCGGAACTTCAGTTCGGGCACATCATGGGTGACTACCACGACGAACCGGTCATCATCCTCAAGGCGTCCCAGGGCAATAGAAGCCTTGGCTGGGATATCCTTCCCCCCGGAAGCGAGAGGTTTACCCACGAAGGTCGAACCTATGCCGGATACAACGACTCGATCCCGTCATGGACCGAGGACGAGCCTGGTAAAGAAGTTGACTGGTACGCCGGCAAGCAATACGACGATTTCGTCAGAGAAACTCATGCAGTACTCGATAATTTTTCGACTCATTTTCCCCAGTACAAGGATCAAGGGTACGAGATTGCCGGGTTTGTCTGGTGGCAGGGACACAAGGATGGAAATGCGGCTCATGCCAGCCGCTACGAGGTCAATCTGGTCCACTACATCCGCAGCATCCGGGCCGAGTTCAAGGCACCAGAAGCTCCCCTTGTGATCGCCACCATCGGATTCAGCGGCTGGGAAATGGCAGGTCCTCATTTGACCGTTGCCAACGCCCAACTTGCCGTCAGTGGCGAGACGGGGAAGTATCCCGAGTTCTCCGGCAATGTACTCACCGTGGAAACACGTGATTTCTGGAAAGACGCGGCAATTTCCCCCCGAAATCAGGGCTTCCACTACAACCAGAATGCCGAGACCTACATGTTGGTCGGCGATGCTCTCGGCAACGGTATGGTCCAGTTGCTGAAAGGCCGAATTAATAGAAACTGATTCACACCCCGTTTCCTCCGATTAAGTTATCCTTGGATGTCGCCTACGCTTTCCAGCCATGATCAGGAGGATCGATGAGCCTGTCTTTATTGTTGTCTGTAGCCTTGCTCTCAGCACCGAGCTCAACGGTCGATGTCAGCGAAGTCATCCGAAGCGCATATCGAGAACTGGTAACTGCCGAAACCAGTGGCAACTTGCCCGCAACTCGTCGCCACACACTCGCACTCATCCACGCATGCCAGGATCAAGACCTCGAAAAGTTGTTGAAAGCGGATGAAGATATTGCGGTGCTGAGAGGCTGCCTTCTGGCCATCGGCACCGATCACGGACTCAAGAGCAGGCCCGCTGAGGCGGCTCGAATGCTCAGCTCCGTGGTCGACAAGTTTCCTACCAGCGCCGAGGCGAAGAGGGCTGTGGTTCCACTGGCACGGGCTCATTCGGAACTTGGGAATCTCGAAGCGGCTCTCACCGCCATCCGAAAAGCGACCGATCTTCTCGATGAAGGAAGCCCTGAGATTCGTGAAGCGTGGTTACTTCGAGGTGATCTGCACGCCGCCTGCGGCGAGCAACTCGATGCCCGTCGCGCCTGGAGTCGACTCGCCGATGATCTCAATCGCAACGGTGAGGATGCACGAGCCCGTCGCAACATGACCGTCCGTCTGAAATTGCTCGGAAAGCCCGCTCCAGAGATCGCCGGTGCGACCTGGTTTGGCGGTGAAGAACAGCCGTTATCGAAGTTCAAAGGGAAGGTCGTGCTACTCGATTTCTGGGCGACCTGGTGCGGTCCCTGTCGGATGCTGATGCCTGGACTCGATCGCATCTACAGTAGCCGGAAGAATCAGGGGCTGATGGTCCTGGGAGTGACCAAGCCCTACGCCCGAGGCTGGATGCCCTCCGAGGATGATCGCTCCCGTGGTCAAGGAGTCACAGGACTCAACGGCAACAGTTTCCCCCAACATGTGCTCGATTTCCGGCGACGCTTCGGCATTTCCTACCCGTTCGTCATCACGGGCAAGAGTCAGTTCGACAATTACGGGGTCGGTGGAATTCCGATGGTGGTGCTGATCGACCAGAACGGAGTCATCGCATCGGTCAGGGTCGGGTCGGGTGGAGAAGGGATGCTGGAGGCGACCATCGATCGATTACTTGAGAAGAAGTAATCTTCGATCATGATCTCAGTTCCCTGATCGACCGATCAGGAGCGGGTCGGCCCTCAGCCTCCGAGGCCGCCTCGGAATCTAGTTGAGCGGCTCAACAAGATCCACAGCGAGAGTAACAGCAATCCACAATTGGTTGCCAGTTTTGGACAGATCGGAATCTTGCCACTACCGCAACCGCAATCGGCCACCACATCGCACAAGCCATCGAAGCCGACTTCCGTTCCGACCAGAGATAGGCCCAACATCAGAACCATCGGCGTGAAGAGTGCCAGCATCGCAGTGGTCAGAAGAGCAGCACCGCGTAACTGAATGCCACTCAATATTGCCGCAGCGCAGAGCACTTCGATCCACGGCAAGATCACCGCAAGGCTGTTGATGATCCAGGAAGGATGCAACGGCAAGACCTCGTATCCCTTGAGGCTCTTCAAGAATGGGACCGGGTCTCCGATCTTCTCGGCACCGTAGTAGAGGAAAGTGAATCCAACGATGACTCTGGCCAGAAGTAACGGCACGCCCGTTGCGTCCAGCCTACGAAGTGGCTCGATATCCATCAGCGACGCTCCGATCCAGAGGTCACCGGCATCTGGTTTTCGACCCACTCATTGAGGCCACCTTCATAGACATAGATGTTTTCGGTCGGAATGCTGTACAGCGAAGAGAGATCCGCCGCCAGATGGAGGCTATCATCGCAATCACCACCATTGCAGTAGACGATGACGAAGAACGCCATCTCCAGCTCAGGGCGAAGATCCTCGATCAACTCCTCCGATTCATAGTGGTAGAGCCAAATCGCTCCAGGAATGTGGCTCTCCTCGTATAGATCGCCCGAACGAGCATCGACAAACAGGTAGATCGATTCGCCGGTCGCCTCGAACTCATCCTCGGCACTGTTGAAGTTATCGCGTGCATCATCGAAGGACATCCGTTGGATCCCATCATCGGGCTCGACCGGAACCTGATCCCCCGGGTCAGTACTCGTCACGCCAGCCGCCTGGGTCGAGTCGCCATTTCCATTCGATGTTGAAACTTCAGGTAGCTTGGGAAAGTAATCACGTTGCAGGTCGATGGCATGTGATTTACGGACAGAGTTGGCCGCGAGAGCCACCACCGACGCAACGGCAAGAATCGTCAGCGCTCCGCACAAGAGACCTCGGATCGAATTGTTGGAGCAGGATGGGGAGGATGGGGAGGATGGGGAGGATGGAGACGAAGCGGACGATGGATTGGACGATGGATTGGACGAAGGCAATTCGGAGTCTGGTGGCTGTGGACTGGACATCAGTTTCCTCCGAAGACTCATCCGGCGAGGCGCTGGCCATCGATGCTCGAACAGCATTACTGAAGGCCACAGATCACCAGCCGCCAGGCAGGTGCCGACGGGAGAGTGTATCACTCCGGAGAGAGAATTCGGAAATTATTGAAGCGAGACCACTCTGATCAGGCAGATTCCTTGACCGTCATCCGCCAGTGTCCCGAGTCATCCTGTGAGAACTCATCGTGCCGACGAAGGTGCTGGAAGATGGCCAGGTACAGATTTTTGGTCGCTTCTTCGGGGTGCTTTCGAGCGATTTCATCGCGCACTTCTGCGGGAGTCATCGGCTCAGAGGCTTCGCTGAGAACTTCTTCGACTTGAGATCGGATCCATCCTCGCGGACGCCTTCCCGATGGGGTCAGGCGACGTAAGGTTCCACCCGCCGTCGTCAGATATCCACGAACCTCGGGGAACTGTCCAAGAAATTCTCGAATATTATCCTCGACGCGATCGAGTTCATCCTTGAGGCGCTGCCGTTTACTTTCGAGACGATTCAGCTTGCCGCTGTTCTCCTTGAGAGAAACCAGCTGCCGTAGCGCCTCAACATCTAGCCGGCCGAGATTATCCATCTCTTGCTCCATGCCCATTCTATATAGTCCTTTCCGGTAGTACCGATTCCATGGGAACCGGGTGTGTGACAGCGCCCTAGGGCACTTGCTCCCGCCACAACACACTGAAGGAGGTCCTCACAACCTCGTAACACCGCTGGAAAGTACCAGCATCCACCGCTATAGATCGCTAAGTGGCACAATAACGCACTATTCCTGACCCCTGCACTTGACTATCCCGAGAACTTCTCGGAGAGTGAGAGTCATGAATGTCCAATACTGCCATATGTCAACTCTCAAAACAAGCCCCCGCTGTAATAGTTTCACAATAGTCACATTGTTAAACATACAAACTTTGCCCCTGTACCTACTTCTGGGACTCCTCCTACTGACCAGCGGATGTGCCCAGATTGCCGGAAATTTGGCCCCCAGAATCGGCGATGAAATCGTCATTGCCGGGGACATGATCCACACTGGAAGACCCGTACGTCTTTGGCTCGATTCTGGCGGATATGACGCCTATAGAGCACATCGACGCGACTTTCCAGAGCTCGCTTCTCCCCGCGATGAGCCGGGTCAGGTGCTCCGCTTTGACTCGATGCGAAGAGGCCTGACCGATGAGGATTTGAAGGCCCGGGTGCGACACCAAGGCTGGACCCGAACCGATCTCGCCGAGGTGATCGACACCATCGTTATTCATTACGATGCATGCGGATCATCAAGTCGGTGCTTCCACGTTCTTCATAATCTTCGTGGACTATCCTGTCATTTCCTACTCGATGTCAATGGCACCATTTACCAGACCCTCGATGTCAAGGAACGAGCGTGGCATGCCGGAATCGCCAACGATCGGTCGATCGGAATCGAGATCGCCCATTTCGGAGCGTTTCCCACGGCACACGAGGCCGATCGCCATTACCTGGTGGAGGCTGAGAAGATACGACTGAATCCCGCCTCGGTGGTCGGAACCTCGGCGGAGGGGTCGCCCGGCTTCCCTTCGCGCCAGCCACTGTTCGAGGGGGAGATTCACGGCCAGCAGCTCTACCAGAGAGACTTCACCGAGGCGCAATATCAGTCTCTGGAAGCGCTTCTGGTGACCCTCTGCCGCAGTCTCCCCCGCATCGAAGCCCGCATCCCGCGCCAGACCAACGGCCAGGTGGAAGACCGACTCCGGCAAGAAATTTCGGGGCAACCGGTGGCGGGGATTGTCGGGCACTGGCATGTCGGCAGCCACAAGGTCGATCCAGGGCCAGCCTTTGACTGGGATCGAATCGAGAACGCCCTGCGCGATGCGAACCTACCCCGCAGCGCGATCCAATCCCTCGATTAGAGCCTCTCGATCAGTCGCTGCTTCTCTGACGAAGCGCCTCGAACAAGACGATGGCTGTGGCGGTCGCAACATTGAGGGAATCGGCCTGACCTGCCATCGGAATCCTCACCTGGGTATCGGTTTTCTCCAGCCAGCGGTCGTCGAGTCCATACTGCTCACTCCCCATCACCAGAGCCAAAGGCCCGGAGAGATCGGCCGCGGTGTAATCGAGCGACGAATCGGGAGTGGTCGCAACCAAGCGGATTTCATTCTGCTGAAACCAGAGGATCGCCTCGGTGCTGGTCGCTTCGGCGATCGGCACCGTGAAGAGTGTGCCGACACTGGCTCGAACCACGTTGGGATTGAACAGATCGGTACACCGATCCACCACCACCACTCCGGTAACTCCAGCCGCATCCGCAGTTCGTAACAAGGTCCCCAGATTGCCCGGCTTCTCGATCGATTGCGCCACCAGGAACAGCGGCGCGACGCTTCCATCGATCGAGCCCAGTTGATCGAGCCCCCACTGCGGTCGCGGGGCCAGTGCCAACAAGCCATCGGGGCGGTCCCGGTATGAGATCTTGCGAAAGACCTGACTCGACACCGATTGAATCGCAGCTCCGCACCGATCAGCCAGTTGTTCCAGCAATCGCGGTTCATTGCTGCCCAGGTAGAATTCGGGACAGGTGTAAACCTCGGTGATGGGCTGTAATCCTGCCAGCGCGCGGCTCAGTTCACGATATCCCTCGATCAGGAACAGCCCTTCACGATCACGGTCTCGCCGATCGCGCAGGCGAACCACCTGTTTCACTCGTGGATTTTGCAGGCTGGTGATCGGTTCCAGGTCGTCCATCTCCATCACCTTCGACTCCACCGAGCCCAGCTACCCGATGAGAGACGGCGACCATCCTCTGCCTCCAGTTGCATCTCTCCTCGCTGGCATCGGAATCCACACCGATCCTCGACCAGTCGGGCCAGGACATCCGGCGTGTATCCCGGAGAGTGGGAAGTGAGAAGCAAGAATCGTCCATCTGCAGTGAACAGCTCTCGACACAGGTCGAGCATCTTGATCATGTCTCGATCGATGTCCCACACCTGCCGGCCTGGTCCCCTGCCATAGGAGGGTGGATCGATGATGATTCCCTGGTAGCGTTTTTCGCGACGTAGTTCGCGCTGCAGGAATTCCATCGCATCGTCGATGATCCAGCGGATCGGCGCATCCCCCAGGTCGGATGAATTGGCATTCTCTCTTGCACACTTGACGCTCGAACGTGAAGCGTCGAGGTGGCAGACGCTGGCTCCTGCTGCAGCCGCAGCCAGTGTACTTCCACCGGTATAGCCGAACAGGTTCAGAACTTCGATGGGATCACCGGCGATCTCATTCGAAAGCCAGTTCCAGTTCTCCTGTTGCTCGGGAAAGATGCCGATGTGTCCATGGACATTGGGACGAAGAACCCAGTGGAGCCCGGCGTGCTGGCCGATCCACGGTTCCGGTGGAACTGAATTCCAGTTCCAACTCCCCTTCCCCTTGCGATCCCGTACATATCGACCATCGACATCGTCCCAGGCTTTTGGCCGGGTACGGCTACCGGTGGCGGACACGTCGGGGCGGATGAACTTCATCCCACCGATCATCTCCAGTTTCTGCTGATCTCCGAAATCGATCAGTTGGTATCGGGTCGGGTCATTTCTCATGATCCCGAGAGTATACGGTGTGAAGCCCTCCGGATGGGGAGATCCAGACGCTCGGCAATCAGGAATCTTCCTCTTGAGAGTCAAGATTTCGGATTCGAACCTGATCGAGAGGCTTCCTCGCGATGTCCGGGACCTCGCACCGCTCTGCTGGATAGCCGACAGGAAAGAGCAGATAGGGTCGTTCATTGGCGGGGCGCTGGAGGATCTCTCTCAGAAATCCCATCGGAGAGGGTGTGTGTGTCAACGTTGCTAGCCCCATCAGATGGAGTGCTGCCACAAACATTCCGGCGGCGATCCCGACCGATTCCGAGACGTAATAGTTGCGAGATTTGCTCCCGGACACATCGATTTGATGGGTCTCCGCAAAGAGCACCACCAGGTATGGAGCTTCCACCAGATAGGGCTTTTCCGCATCGGTTCCCAGCGGCTCCAGTGCGTCGAGCCATTCCTGGGGCATCCGTGAGGAGTACGATCGCTGCTCCTCTTTCTCGGCGGCCTGACGAATCTCCAGTTTCAGCTGCGGATCGTCAACGACGACGAACTTCCACGGTTGCCGATGGGCACCGCTCGGGGCCGTCGATGCGATCTCGATCGCTCGATCGATCAACGCCAGCGGTACTGGATCGTCAGAAAAAGATCGTACAGACCTCCGGCTCCCCAACTGCTCCAGTAGCTGAATCGATATCTGTTCCATCTGAGCGGGATCGAGCCGCTGGTAGTCGAGCGGTATTGGCTTGTATCTGGACATCTGAATCACTCCTGTGCAACGAGGAACCTTCTTGAGGTAGATCCTATTGGCCCAACCCGACCTCGACAACGGTCGCTCCTGCCCTCCAGCACAACCTTGCTCGCCGTCCTCCACGGTGTCATCATGGAAGTCGATACAGAACTGATCCTGCCAGGAAAGGTGGTGACCCGGATGAAAATATTGCTGACGATACTCCTGGGAGTCTCTCTCAGTGGACCCTTGTACCCTGCCGATGAACCGGTGCTCTCCATCGGGGACCCCCTCCCGACGATGAAAATCGAGCACTTCATCCAGGGAGGAGAAGTGAACTCCCTCGATCCGAATCGCATCTATGTGCTGGAGTTCTGGGCCACCTGGTGAGGTCCCTGCAAAGGTGCCGTGCCGCACCTAGCAGCGATTCAGAAGAAGTACAAGGACCAGGTCACGGTGCTCGCCCTCAGCGATGAGGACCTGAATACGGTCACCGCATTCATGGCCAAGGAAAGCATCATTCCAGGGAAGTCCTGGACCGAGGCGATGTCCTACATCGTCGCCACCGATCCGGACGAATCGGTCAAGACTGAAGTATTCAAGGCGGCCGGAGGACGGGGAATCCCCAGTAGCTTCATCATCGGAAAAGATGGGAAGATCGAATGGATCGGCCATCCGATGAGCATGGACCAACCGCTTGCTGCTGTGGTCGATGGCAGTTGGGATCGGGTCGCCGCTCGCAAGAAACATGATGCTGACCAGGCCATGATGAAGGAGATGAACAGGATTCGTAGTGCTCTCTCCGCTGCAATTCAAGCCAATGACCAGACCGCTGCGATGGAGATCCTCGACGAAGGAATCCTTCGCTTTCCCGAGAACAGCTCACTGAGGATGCAGAAGTTCAACCTGCTGTTGACTCGCTTCCACCAGTACGAAGCCGCCTATCTTCTCGGCAACCAACTGGTAGACAGCAATTTCGAGGACTCGCGAATGCTCAACTCCATCGCGTGGACCATCGCCGATACCCCAGACCTCAAGGTTCGGAATCTGGATCTTGCGATGAAAGCAGCAGTCCAGGCCAATCAGTTGACCGGATCCGAAAATGCCGCGACTCTCGACACTCTGGCACGGGTTCATTACGAAACGGGAGACCTGAAAAATGCCCTCAAGTGGCAGAATCGAGCCTGCAAGTACGCAGTTGCTGGTGGCCAGGGAGATTCGATCCGTCAGGTACTCCAGCAGTACCAGGACGAGTTCGACAAGAGGTAATCCGCCTCGCTTTGACGAGATCCAGCCGACGATCGGCGATTTTTCGCCGACCCGGATGGTAGTGATTCGCAGCGAAATAACAGGAGGGCCTCCGATCAGTCGGTCGGGGGCCCTTTTTCCATCGGCTCGGTGGATTCAGGTGCTAGCCGTTCATGCCTCGCGAGGGCTGCCGCCACCAGTTGCCTGGTGAACCCTTCGTGGCCGGCTGGATCGAGAGAGAGGCAGATGTCAGCACTCCCCCAATCCGCCTCCGGATAGTAGATGCCACAGTTTGCATTGAGCTCCAGCATGTACGGGGTGCCTTCCCGATCGACCCGGATATCGCAGCGGCCGAAGCCGGCACCCTTCAACCCGACGAAGAATCGTGCCGATTCATCCCTTAACCGCGCTGCCAACAGCGGGTCGGGAACAGCAAAAGAAGTCAGGCCCTGATACTCGACCCACTTCAGATCGGAATGCTTGAAACTCTCCCCTTCCGGGAAGCGATACTGTGCCGGTGTGTATGTAATGGGGTGGTTCGGGTCGTCCGGATTCTCCGCCACCAGCACCGTGCACTCGATCCCATCGATGTATTCCTCGATCAACGCTGCGCCATGTCGAGACATGATCTTTCGGGCCTGAATCCTCAATCCTGCAGGACTATGGACCTTTGACCGGCGACTCAGATCGACCGATGCATAACTGCTATGGTGCTTGACGAAGAGCGGGAAACGCAGCGTTTCCACAGCTCTTTCCACGTCCTCCTCGGTTCTGGCGAACACGTGCGCCGGAGTGGCGATACCCAGATCGTGACAGACCTGTTTCATCTGCTCTCTCGTCGGTTCGTAGCACTCGGAGGAGGCACCCGCATAGGGAACCCTGTGCTTCTCGAGGGTTTCGATCACCTCGATTCCAGGGATGTTCTGATCCGCGGCTCCATCGCAGAGGTTGAAGTACAGATCGAAGTCCTGCTCGATCAGTTGCTCCACCTGCGCGATCGACGGGTACTTTCCTTTCAGCACTGCAACATGCCACTGTGCTTCGGGAATGTAGGGCCTGGGATCGCAGGGCCAGTCATCGGAAGGGAATGGATCAGCGTCGAGATCCTGGGTGGTCAACAGGCAGATGCGCACGTGTATTCTCCCTGCGTCTGGTACGGCAAGACTGTACCAGTCTCGATTCCCTTGGAGTAGGTCGAAACGAGAGCACCTTCTCGAATCAGATCAGGACTGAGAAACCTGTTGCTCCTTCGACATCCAGATCTCCGCCGCTCTCATGCCATCGAGAGCGGCTGACAAGATTCCACCGGCAAAGCCAGCACCCTCTCCGAGAGGGTAGAGCCCTGCCAATCCCTCACTCTGAAAAGAAACTTCATGACGATCAATTCGCACCGGACTCGATGATCGCGACTCTGGTGCTGTGATGATGGCATCCGGGTGCCCGAACTCGCGAAAGCGTCCGGCCAGATCTCCCAACCCGACTCGAATCGGGTCGAGGATCGTCGCTGGGAAGATCTCCTCGAAGAGAGCTGGCGTCAATTTTCTCGGGTAACTGCTTTCGGGAAGATCGGTCGAGAGTCGTCGATGAAGAAAATCCATCAACCGCAGAGCCGGTGCAGAAAAATCGCCACCGGCGGCAGCGAAAGCAGCCTTCTCGATCTTTTCCTGAAGTGCGATTCCCGCCAACGGATCGCTGGGATCTCCGAATGAATCCGGATCGACGGTGACGACGAAGCCACTGTTGGCCCACGGGCTCTTTCGCTGATACCTGGATGCTCCATTAACGCACATGAACCCGCTCCGCTCCGTCGATGGCAGGATTTCTCCACCAGGACACATGCAAAAGCTGAACACGTCTTTCTCCGAGCGGCGCGAGACCAGGCTGTAATCTGCCGGTGGTAACTGAGGATGCCCGACTGATTCACCGTATTGCATCTGATCGATGGCACCCTGTGGATGCTCGACACGAACACCGATCTGGAACGACTTCTGACTCATCGGTACCTGGTGTTTCGCCAGCATCCGGTAGACATCGCGAGCACTGTGGCCAGTGGCCAGGAACAGCGAGTCCGTCTCCCACTCCACCTGCTCACCATCATTCTCGACGATGATTTTCGAAACTTTCCGACTCTCTGCATCTCCATCGACCTTCAGGTCCACCAATCGATGATCGAAAAAGAACTGCGCACCTTGTTGTTCCAGGGCATTTCTCATTCGCTTGACGATGCTGGGGAGCAAGTTCGACCCGACATGAGGTCGACCGTCGGTCAGGATCTCCTCGGGGGCACCATGATCCACCAGTGCTTGCAACACCTCTGGCACCCGAGGATCCTGGACACGGGTGTACAACTTTCCATCGGAATAGGTTCCCGCTCCGCCCTCACCAAAGAGCAAGTTGCATTCCGGGTCGAACTCACCACCCTCGATGAACTGGTGCCAACGCTTCGACCGCGTCACCACTTCTGGCCCTCGTTCGAGGATGCGAGGCTTCGCCCCCCCCTGGACCAATCGCCAGGCACAGAAGAGACCGGCAGGGCCGGTGCCGACCACGACAGGACTCTGATCCGAATGCGAGGTGGAGATCTCTATCTTCTGTGGATCCCACTTTTTCGCTCGCCCCTGTTTCAACAGTTGATCGGACAGGTGGGAGGGCACCTCGATGATGATGGCATGTACCCAGCGAGGTGGTCGACCCCGCCGACAATCGAGTGATCGGCGGTGTACCTCGAGGGTGAAGATCTGTGATGGCGCAATCTTCAGGCGACGTCCTGCAAAACGCGGGAGGTCCTGCTCGGTCCGGCCCAGCGGTAAGACCACATCGTGGATGAGCAGTTTCATCAGGATCGGTCCTCCACATTTCGACGATCCGAATCATCACGTCTCTTCTTCTTCTGAAGTTCCTTTCGGAGAGTCGATCCCGACTTCCCCACCGCTGGACCTTCTGCATCCATCAAATAGTTAGCCAGCATCAATGGGATCGATTTGTACTCCCAGTTGTTGGCAAAGAGGTCCTGGTTGAGCTGGTCGCGACGCTCGATGGACCGCCTGCCTTCCTGACTGAAGGATTCATCGTCGCGGATGGCAAGGCACTCGATAGGCTTTGCACTTCGATGAACCAGACAAGTATCGTTATCGAGCAGAGGACAGGTGTAGGGCTGCGCCTTGTTAGTGTCTCCGATGAATGTGAGGGATACGCCCATCCGGGCCAGCACATCCTTGAGTTTCCCCTTCAGGTGGGGCTTTTCTGAAAATGCTCGACTGATATCGATCGCTTCCAGATCGGAGATACGCATCCGGTTCTGTGGCCGTCGACAACACATCGGGTCACGATGCCCATCCGGCCTTCCAGGGGAACTGGATGACTGATCTTGCTTCTCGAGAAATAATGGTCCTCTGGATCGATCCAAAGACACCAATGATTCATCCAGAGAATTGGTGCGCGAACTTGAGCCGCGGCCACCTCTCTTCCTCGCCATCTCATCCTCCTGATTTCATTTCACTACTCACCGGACCACAGTGATCATCGATCGCTGTCCAGGTCCTCGGGTCTTCGGGCGGGTCCCTTCCCCAGGGAAAACATCACACCCGCTGCAATCATCCACATCAGCATGGAAAATCCAAATACGTAGCGTGGATCTCCGGTCGATTCTGCCAGAAATCCGCCAATCGGGTGGCCAATCAACCCACGCACGCACACCAGGGCCACGTGAACCGCCATATAGGCTCTTCCCTGATCTACCGTGGCAAAGGAGATGGGCCCGACATTCCACGCCAGAATCACTGCTGACATCGAGATTCCAAAGACGATTTCAGCCACGATAAAACTGGTGGCGGAATCAGCGGCCATCAGCAAGACGGCGTAGACTATCAGTCCACAAAAGGCTCCCCCGGAAAGCCAGCCGGGCCCGATCCTGTCGATGGTCCGACCGAAGTATGGGGTCAGGAGCACTGCGGCGAGGCTCACGATCCCCTTGGTCCCTAGAAGTACCGGCCAGGAAAGTGCCAGGAACTCGGCATCGACGGTCCAGATCGGTTTGGCAGTGATCAATGCCATGAAGCCAGTGCCGTACAGCACGAATCCCAGCTCGTAGATGAAAAAGCGGCGATCTCTCTTGAGGATTCTCCAGAGGGCTGTGGCACTGTCGATGCGCGGAGCATCGACCGCTGATTTTTCTCGGCTCCTCAGCGGAACCCCGGCGAAGATGAAGCAGGCGAACCAGCCGGCCAACGCTGCGATGATGTAAATCCAGGGAAATGCATCGCTACTGTAGTGAAGCCAGACTCCCGCTCCGAGGGTGGTGATTCCTGAGAGCAGCGACCCCCACCTCTGCGCATTTCCGAAGAGGCTTCCCCGTCGTTCATCGGTATAGTTGCCTCTCAGCACTCCGTTCCAGGCGGAGGTGATCGGCACCATCGCAAGAGCCTGAATCGTGACGAGCAGCAGGAAGAACCAGGGTACCAGCCTCATCCCCTGATCGGTTTTCGACCACTCTGCGACCGATGGAACCAGCAGCAGGCCGACCAGTGCGATGGGCAACCGACCCAGCGTTGCCGCACGCCGGAGCAACCTTCTGGGTCCGGTTCTGGAGATCCAACCGCCGAAGAAGAGCACCGCTCCCTGTGCCACTGCGGGAGCCATCACGATCAACGTCAACATCAGCGTGTCGACTTCGAATGCCTTGCGAGCAATCTCTCCGGTCGACCACATCAATCCACCGAATACCCCCTCGAAGAGGATGGCTCGGACGTGGATCCGATAGGTTTGTTGCTCGATCTGGTCCACAAATACCCATCATCTGTGCTCAACCTGATCCCCGATGCACAATAAGCCCATCACTCGATGGAACTGAATCCGATGGAACCGCCCTCCATCTTGAACCGATGGATTCCATGCCGTCCAGCGGACCTCTCAAAAGGAACTGGATCTTGGTGGAATTCCCCTCGATGTTGATCCATCATCCAGAGACACAAAGAGACCTAATCCATCGCGCAAACCAGCTTTTCCCGGCGAGACGAGTGGAGTGCACCCATGAATAGAATGTTCGTGCTTTTTCTGCTCATCTCTTCATTGACCTGTGGCTGCCAGATGATGCTGAGCCCAGATCTTCTCGGATCTGGAACCTCCGCTACTCAGATCCGAGAAGTGAGCTCCTTTGATCGAGTCGAACTGGATGGGATCTTCGACACGATCATATCGGTCGGACCCGAACAGAGCGTCACGATCACAACGGATGACAATCTGATCGAGAATATTCGTACAAGTGTCCGTGACGGGAAACTGCAAATAGACACCACGGGTTCGTTTGGCACCAAGATCGGAATACAGGTTACCATCGTGATGCCGGCTCTCGTTGCCTGTCAAAAGACCGGAACCGGAACCCTGCAGATCAACGACTACCAGGGAGAAGAACTGAAACTCTCACAATTCGGTATCGGAGACATCTCTGCGCGAGGATCGGTGGGCATCGTCCATGCTTCTACTCATGGCATCGGCAGCATCGACCTGAACGAATTGATTGCCAAGGAGGCCATCGTGGCAACCCATGGAATCGGCGACATCGAAGTGTATGCCACCAACAAGATCTCTGCGGAGATCAATGGAATCGGAAACATCACTGTATACGGTGACCCCGAGGAGAAGTCGTCTCAGCGCAATGGCATCGGCAAGTTGATCTTCGACTGAAAGAAACCGGGAAGAGGAGACCGATGAGTTGGATCTGGGCTGCCCTGGGTGGAGCCGTGGGGGCTTCGATGCGCTACGGTGTCTCTCAGTGGCTGACTCGCACGGGTGCGACCCCGCTGGATTCGATGGTTCCCGCCACGGTGGTTCCCACCGCCACCGGTACCCTGCTGGTCAATCTGCTCGGCTCTCTACTGATGGGACTGGTGGTCGGTTTCTTCGACGCGAAATCGATCTCCGACGAGCGCCTGCGCATCTTCCTGGTTGTAGGTGTACTGGGGGGATTCACCACCATGAGCGCACTCGGCATCGAGGGCTGGCAATTGCTACGCGAAGGACACACGGTCAAGTCCTTGCTCTTGATCCTCGGGCAGTGTGTCGGATGCGTGCTGCTGGCGGCAACAGGATGGACTCTGGCTCGTACCTTGTGGGGAACCGCTGGAAACTGATTAGCGCTGCTCTCCGAGCGCGACGACATGCTCTTCCCCCTCGAAGGTAACTCGATCCCCTGCTCTCAATACACGACCACGCCTCGTCTCCACCTCTCCGTTGACCTCGACTTCACCTTCAAAGATGACGATCTTGGCCTCACCCCCGGTGCCGCAGAGCCCTTTCCACTTGAGAAACTGCGACAGTCGAATCGTCTCTTTCGAATTGTCCTTCATCGGTACCTTTCCGGAGGTCCAGCCAGACTCAAGCCTTCGATCAATGAATCCATCACCAGAGCATCCGAAGCACAGATTTGTTGGCTGCAATCTAGATCCCAGACCGCAACCACTTCCCCCGATGCATCGATGATCGGGCGAGCCATTGCCGCCACGGTGTTCAAGCCACTTTCACCATCGCACGAGATGTATCCAGGCCACCTGGAAACGTCAGCGGCGACCAAGATGCTGCCCTGTTGCACCGCATCGAAGCAGAGTCCACTGCGCCCTTGGGCTTGTTCTTCGATGGGAGAACAAACCGGTGGACCGGCTGCCGGGCCCAGTTTCAGTCGCCGCCTGGGGATTTGCCCTTGAAGCAGGTAGATCCCATTCCAGTCCCAACCAAAGGTCCCCATCTCTTCGGCAATGATCTGCGGCAACGATTCCCAGTGAGTCCCTTCATCCAGAGTTGTCACCGATCGACGAGCCAGATCACGGTATGCCTGACGTCTCTGCGGGTGAATATCTCCGGGCAGCTGCTCGATGATCAGTTCCATTCGCTCGAGCAGATCGAGCACTCGCAGGTGGTGCTGGATTCGAACCCGTATCGAGTCTCGTGCAACGCGAAATACTTCGAGTTGTTGCTGGTCGAGTACGGTTCCATCGAGATGCTCCGCCGGGTCAGGAAAGGGCCAGTGAACCGTACGAGTAGCAGATGGGAACACCGGGCATTGCTGCCTGGCAGAGTCACAAACCGTCACTGCCAGATCAAAGGTTTCGCCCGAGAACTCATCGATCGACTGACTCCTGAGAGATTCTACAGAGATCCCGTCTTCCTCCAGAACCGCCAATGCAGCCGGATGCGGTGCGC
>Ga0310120_10000100_pt1 | contig 64755 bp, 40 predicted proteins | sample CB27_AW_983_MG_FD_203506 | JGI IMG/M metagenome (GOLD analysis project Ga0310120, IMG submission 203506) | Marine microbial communities from Western Arctic Ocean, Canada - CB27_AW_983 | ecosystem: Environmental > Aquatic > Marine > Oceanic | place: Canada: Western Arctic Ocean | collected...
GCAGGAAGGACCGGATTGTGAACACAGTGCGATTGTCGATGGGCATGCTGAGCCTCGGACTGATGCTGGCGATGTGGGTGGGGCGAGGTCTGCCCGAAGCTGCTTCCGCCCAAAAGGCCCAGCCCAAATGGCACCTGGTGCCGATCCCGGACTCGTGGAAGCGTCAACTGGGGGGCGCGCTGGCCACCAAGAACGGTTACGCGTGGTACCGCTGCTTCGTCAAGGTCCCGGCAGACTGGAAGGGGCAGAGAGTCGAATTGAACGTCGAGCCGGTTGACGACGCTCGCCAGACGTTCGTCAACGGACAACAGGTCGGTGCCACCGGCACATTCCCGCCACAGTACCGCAGTGGCCTGGGAGAGAAGTCCCGCTTTCGCGTTCCCGCGGACGCCATCAAGTTCGGCCGGATCAACGTGATCGCCGTCCGGACATATATGAAGGATGCACGCAGCAATTTCCTGGTCGCCGCACCGATCCTGCTTTCCGGAAAACGTGCGATTCGTACCGAGGGGAAATGGCAGTATCGTCCGGGCGACAGCAAGGACTGGGCAACAAGCGACACCCCACAAACGCTGGCCGACGGTGCCGCGGCCTATTTCACGAAGGTCGACCAGGTCAAGAACATCGAACTCTATCTCCGCCGCCGCCAGGGAGACACCGATCCGCTGGCTCCGGCCGAGGCAATCAAGAGCTTTCAGGTCGCCGAGGACCTGCGGCTGGAGCAGGTGCTGGCCGAGCCGCTGATCGGTCAACCGCTGTTCATCAACTGGGACGAACGGGGCCGGCTGTGGGTCCTGAACTACAAGCAGTATCCCGACCCGGCCGGGCTGAAGATGGTCAGCCGCGACAAGTACCTGCGGGCCGTCTACGACAAGGTGCCGCTGCCGCCGCCTCACGGTGCCCGCGGGCGAGACAAGATCACGATCCACGAGGACACCGACGGCGACGGCGTGTTCGACACGCACAAGACATTCGTTGACGGGTTGAACATCGCCAGTTCGTTCGAGCGCGGCCGGGGCGGGGTCTTCGTGCTGAACCCGCCCTACCTGCTGTTCTACCCTGACCACAACGACGACGACATCCCGGATTCGGACCCGATCGTGCTGCTCGAGGGATTCGGAATCGAGGACTCGCACTCGGTGGCCAACAGCCTGAGGTGGGGGCCGGACGGCTGGTTGTATGCCTGCCAGGGAAGCACGACGACCGGACACATCAAGCGGCCGGGAATCGACACCGAACCCACGCACTCGATGGGCCAGTTGATCTGGCGATACCACCCCGAAACCCGGCGGTACGAGATCTTCGCCGAGGGTGGCGGCAACACGTTCGGTGTCGAGATCGATGCCAGGGGCCGGATCTTCTCGGGAACCAACGGTGGCAACGCCCGAGGGTTCCACTATGTCCAGGGAGCGTACGAGCGAAAGGGCTTTTCGAAACACGGCGCGCTGTCGAATCCGTATGCCTTCGGCTACTTCCCGACGATGAAACACAGCAGCGTGCCGCGTTTCACTCACAACTTCGTCATCTACAACGGACACACGCTGCCCAAGAAATACCATGGTCGCCTGTTCGGCATCGAACCCCTGCAGGGACAGGTCGTCCAGAGCGAGATCCGCCCGAACACGACAACTTTTCAGACCAAGGACATCGATCGGCCCATCAAGTGCACCGATCAGTGGTTCCGACCGGTCGACATCAAGGTCGGACCCGACGGCGCGATTTACGTCTGTGACCTGTACGAGCAGCGGATCGACCACTCGAGCCACTACGCCGGTCGCGTGACACCCGAAAGCGGACGCGTCTACCGCCTGACCGGCAGGACCCGGCCGAAGAACCCCACCTTCGATTACGGGAAGCTCTCGACAACGGACCTCGTCGAGGTGCTCAAACATCCCAACAAGTGGCATCGCCAGACGGCCCTGCGGCTGTTGGCCGACCGGCGGGACCGGAGTGCCCTGCCCGCGCTCCGTGAGTTGCTCCGCAAGCAGGACGGACAAACGGCCCTCGAGGCCCTCTGGGCACTCAACCTGTCCCGCGGCATGAATGATGATGCGGCACTGGAACAACTGGACCACGAAGACCGTTACGTCCGCCTGTGGACAGTCCGCCTGCTGGGTGATCGCAAGTCGGTTTCGGCACGGGTCGGTGCCAAGCTGATCTCAATGGCCGCTCGCGAGCCCTACGCCGAAGTCCGCAGCCAGTTGGCCGCCTCGGCGCGTCGGCTGCCGGTGAACATCTGTCTGCCGGTGATCCGCAACCTGCTGACCCACAACCCGGACATGAATGACCTTCATATCCCGTTGTTGCTGTGGTGGGCGATCGAGGCAAAAGCCGGCGACCACCACAAGGAGGTCGTGAATCTGTTCTCAGACAAGGCGCTCTGGGATCTGCCACTGGTCAAATCTCATGTGCTCGACCGGATCATCCGCCGGTACGCGCTGGCGGAATCACGGCAGGACCTGCTGGCCTGTGCCAGCCTGCTGCAACTGGCACCCAGCCAGGCCCACCAGCAGACCTTGATCAAGGGCTTCGAGACAGCCTTCGCCGGTCGCTCGCTGTCCAATCTCCCCGGCGAACTGATCGCCGCGATCAAGAAGGCCGGTGGTGGTTCGATCACGCTGCAACTCCGACAAGGTCTGCCCGATGCAACTCGCACGGCCCTGCTGTCGATCGCGGACCCGAAAGCCAACAAGGCCCAACGGCTGGCGTTCATTCGGATCCTCGGTGAAGTCACCAGCCCACAGGCCGTGCCGGTGCTGCACGGTGTCGTTGCCGGCGACAAGAGTGAGGATCTGCGGAGGGCGTCACTCCTGAGCCTGCAGTCCTACCCGGACGCCTCGATCGGGGACCGCGTCCTCAAGTTGCACAACGGTCTTCCCGCATCCCTGCAGGGAGCGGCCCAGTCTCTTCTGGCCAGTCGTCGCAACTGGGCCGCCCAGTTGCTGGGGGCGATCGATGCCGGCACGATCGACAAGAAGACGGTTTCCATCGAGACACAGAGGAAACTGCTGCTGCACAACAACAAACCACTCACCAACCTGGTGCGGAAACACTTCGGCCAGGTCGCCGGGGCCACGACCCAGCAGATGCAGAAGCGCATCGAGGAACTCAATGGCATGCTGGTGACGGACAAGGGCGCCGGAAACCCCTACACCGGAAAGCTGCTTTACCGGCAGACGTGTGGCAAGTGCCACACGCTGTTCACCGAGGGAGGCAAGATTGGCCCGAATCTGACCGGGTTCAAACGAGACGACATCCGCGGCATCCTGATGAACGTGATCAATCCCAGTGCCGAGATCCGCAAGGGATTCGAGAATTACACCGTGCTGACCGAAAGCGGCCGCATCGTGACCGGGTTCATCGCCGACCAGGACAACCAGGTCGTTGTCGTGCGAGGTGTCGACGGCCAGAACGTGGTCGTCCCGCGAGATGACATTGACGAAATGGTGGCCAACCCGAAGTCGGTCATGCCCGACGGCCTCCTCGACAAGTTCACCGACGATCAGATCAAGCACCTGTTCGCCTTCCTGCGGATCACGCAGCCTTTGCCCTAGGCGTATGACTGTTGATGTGTCACCCGAAGATCGGGGCACCTGTCGCACGAGGATCGTCTCGGACACCAAGGACCCCGGACCGTAACGACCTGCCTGCTTTCGCTGGAATTCACACGTGGACGAACCTGCCGGACCTCCTGGCCAGACGCCGCCGACCGACGAGGCACTGTTAGCGGCCATCGACGTCATTGAGCAGGTTGCGTTGGATCGGGGACTGCTCGCACAGGTCAACGAGGGGGACCGAAAACGGATCATCCAGGCTTCCGAACGGATTGCCCGGCCAGACCGCAAGTCTCGAAAACGGTTGCTCCGGGCCTTCAAGCACCGCGAACAGGAAGACCTCGCCGAGCAGAAAGCTGCCGACGAATTGAAACTGGCTCGCACCGGGATCCGCAGGGAGCCCAGCTCGCGCCATTTCAAGCAACCCTGTCCGCCCGAACCGTTCGAAGCAGAACTTCCTCCCACCGGTCAATGGAACAGCGAGAACTTCATCGATCGGCTGGATGTTGCCCGCAGCTGCTACATCTGCAAACGGGACTTTGACTGGGTCCATTTCTTCTACGACGCGCTCTGTCCGGATTGCGCCGAGTTCAACTGGGATCGACGGGAACGAACCGTCGACCTGTCAGGGCGTTACGCGGTGCTGACCGGTGGGCGGGTCAAGATCGGTTATCACGTCGCTCTGAAACTGCTCCGCGCCGGCTGTCACGTCATCGTCACCACCCGGTTTCCGCGTGATGCGGCCACCCGGTTCACCTCCGAAGAGGAGTCGGCCGACTGGACCGATCGGCTCCAGATCCACGGACTCGACCTCCGGCACACACCCAGCGTCGAAGGTTTTGCCGACCATCTCTGTGGCACCCTGCCACGGCTGGACTTCCTGATCAACAACGCCTGCCAGACCGTCCGGCGGCCACCGGGGTTCTACGCGCACCTGATGGCCGAAGAACGGAAGCTGGACGGCGAATTGCCGGCTTCGGCCCGCCCTCTGCTCGAATCCTACGAGACTCTTCGGAGCCAGTCCCCTTCGTCACAACACACCGAGATCTCGTTGCCCGACCAGGTCGGGAGCAGCCTGGCCGGTGTCCAGCGAGCAGCCGAACTGTCACAGATTCCACTGGCTCCCGGAGATCATGAGACCGGCGACGAACTCTTCCCAACCGGACAACTCGACCACGACCTCCAGCAGGTCGATCTGCGGTCGGTCAACAGTTGGCGATTGCGACTCGCCGACATTTCCACCGTGGAACTTCTCGAGGTTCAACTCGTCAACGCAGTCGCCCCGTTCATCCTGAACGCCCGACTGAAACCGCTCATGCAGCAGGTGCCGACCCGCGACACGCACATCGTCAACGTGTCGGCCATGGAGGGCGTGTTCTACCGGGCCTACAAGACCGACAAGCACCCTCACACCAACATGGCCAAGGCCGCACTGAACATGCTGACCCGAACATCGGCGCAGGATTACGCCAGGGACGGCATTCACATGAACAGTGTCGACACCGGCTGGATCACCGACGAAGACCCCGCCGAGATCGCTCAACGAAAAACCGAGGAACTCGGTTTTCATCCCCCGCTCGACCAGATCGATGCCGCAGCCCGGATTTGCGATCCGATCATTTCCGGCTTCCTGACCGGCGAACACCAGTGGGGCCAGTTCCTCAAGGACTACCAGATTGCCAACTGGTAACCATTCGTGTCATTGGGGAACCGCACCAGCGTTGCCGGAAGAGAACGCTGCTGACACGATGCCGGTCGAACCGGACGGTGACACAGTCGCCGAAAACAAGACCTAGTCGAACACCGAGTCATCCAGCACGAGCCGGAAGATGGACCCTTCGTAGCCGATGACCAGCAGTTCGCCGTTGTGGTCGATGCCAAACGAGCAGGGCTTCTCGGGACACGAGCCGATCTGGTGGACCTTCACCAGTTTCCGGCCCTTCTGGGTCATCGCCCAGATCCGCTTCGATTCGAAGTCGGCGAAAATGAACGCCCCGTAGTAAGACGAGTTCTTCTTCGCTCGGTAGACATAACCGGCGGTCACCGACACGCCGTCGCGACGGCGATACGAGAGAACCGGGGGCACGTACGTCTCGCCCTTGCGCCGGTAGCGGTCGGAAAACTCGGTGAACCCTTCATAGACATTCCAGCCGTGGTTCTCGCCGTTCCGCACGATACAGACGTTCTCGAACAGGTTCTGACCGATGTCCCCGACCCAGAGGTCTCCGGTCACGGTGTCCCAACTGAATCGCCAGGGCATCCGGAGTCCATAGGCCCAGATCTCCTCACGGGCCTTCGCCAGGTGCCCCGACCGCTTCTTGCCGCGCTGCTTGCGGAACGGGTTGTCCCTGGGAATCGCGTAGGCCAGGTCGCCCTGCGTTCGATCGACGTCGATCCTCAGAATCGAACCTGTCAGCACGCTAAGGTTCTGACCGTTGCCGTCGGGGTCTTCCTGCGGCCCGGCATCGCCGGCTCCGATGTAGAGGTACCCGTCGGGGCCGAATGCCAGCATGCCGCCCCAGTGCAGGTCGGTGGCCTGGGGAATCTGCAGCAGGCGGCGCGACTTGCCGCCGGCGTCTTTCTTGAAATCAGCAGTGACCGTCCGCTCGGCAATGATCGGCGAGAAATGGCTGCCCTGGTTGCGGACGTGGTAGTTGACGTAGTACTTGCGGTTTTTCCTGAAGTCGGGATGAAACGCCAGGCACAACACACCCTCGAACTGACCGGTCGACGCCTCGTCGCTCAGGTCGACGAACAGTTCTTTCCTGTCCGTGCTGAAATCTCCACTGCCCTTGGTCAGCCGATAGATCCTGCGGGTTTTCTGCTCGACGACGAAGAACTCCCGATCCGCAGTCGGGCTGGAAATGATGCAGACCGGATGATCGAACTTCATCTCCTTGGAATGCAGACGCTCAAGCCGGACCGGCTTCTTGACCATCGGCATCCTGTCCGGCATTCCCACCCATCGCGACTTGCCCACTGTCTGACGCAGTGTCCCGAGGTAGGACACCAGGTCGGCAAACTGTTCGGCCTTGATCGACTTGTGGATCCCCGTCGGCATCAGCGACGTCTTGCTGGGTTTCTCGAGCTCGATCATCCCCACGGGAATGCGGACAAGCTTCCCCTCGACGTCCAGCAGCTGGACTTCCTTCTTGCTGCGTGACTGCAGTACACCGTTGATGGTCTTCCCGGCGGTGGTGACCACCGTGGTCGTTGCGTGGTCCGGGTGAATCCCGGCGCTGGGTTGCAGCACCGACGCGATCAACTGGTCGCGGGTGAACTTGTCGCCGATCGTCCCCAGCTTCGGCCCCGCCTTCTTCTCTTTCCCCGAGAGAATATGGCACTTCGCGCACGCAGCCTGCTTTGACTTGAAGACCACTTCGCCCCGCTTGGCGTCGCCACCCTTGAGCGCAGCAGCTTGATAGCGATCGAGGATCTGCTTGGTGTTGTCCTGAGCCTTGTCCTGGGCAATGGTCACACCCCCTGCCGAGGTGAGCAGAAGAAAGAAAAACGCGGCGGCAATGGACTTCATGAGCGATCACCTCGTGTGAACAAGGAATCCCCGCACGACACGCGGACCCCAACCGGACTACTTTCGACCAGCGATGGACTCGCCACGATCGTGCGTTCCAGTTTGAGCAATCCTCACAGCGGATACCACTCGATCATCGGCCACAGGACCTCTCGAAGAAACCGCTCCGGAAACAGAAGCGGCAATGGAAGAACCAACCACGCGCTGGTCCAGATGCGGGCAAGCACCGAATGGTCCCGGAAGACCACTCCCCGCCGTTCCAGTTGTGTCTCGACCTGCATCGCACAGCCATGCACGGCAAAATAGCACAACGGAAGCCCGAGACATTCCATCACCGGAACGGTGATCGCCAACTCGTGCAACATCCCGGAAAACACAAACCCGATGAAGGTCGCTCCCTGCGTGCCCAGGCGTGCCCGCAGCGGGCGGTACACGCCCAGGGCCGTCATTTCCGAGAACCCGATGTTCCATCGCCTGCCCCAGAATTCTCGCAGCGAAAAGCTCGCCAACGGAGCCCGAAACATCGACCGGCAGTCCGCGCCAACCCGGCGCCAAACGCCCGCCATCAGGTTGATGATCCCAAAGTGAATCACCAGGCTGAATCCGACGAACAACAACAGGGTGATCACGACCTTCTTGATTGGCAGTGACATGCTGTCGATCGGCAGCCGTGACACGGCAAGCGCCAGAGACATGAACACGAGCCCGGCGAGCAATCGCAGGGAGCCTTTCTTCATGTAGACGAACCAGTCACTCCGCTGTCCCTGGCCCAGCCCACTGAAAGTCTCAATCCGCATTCCCAGCCACCCCAGGCAAAAAGCCAGCCACGGAAAAAAACCAAGTCTCGGCTTTCGCGACGCCTGCGATTCCACGGCAACGACCACTTTCATCCCACACAACAGCGTCAAGATCAAAAACACCATCCGGTACCCGGCGGCTTCTTCAGCACAGACCGTGTGACAGGCAGTGACCGAGGCCGTCGTCATCAGCCAACTCAGCGTCCTGGCCAGCCCCAGACGACTGATTCCCGTCACCCAGTATCCCGACGTGACGACAGCGGCCAGCAGCAGCACGTTGTTCAAAGAGACGGCGATGTCGGAGTGCAGAAACTGGCTCATGCGTTCACGGCGACTGACAGGTTGTTCCACGTCGCCACCGCGTAAACTGCCGTGAAGAACACGAACAGCGAGACCAGGACAATCTCTCCCAACGTGTACTTCAGTCCCTTTGGTGCCGACTCGCGATCGAAGTAGAAGAACTGGATCATGATCCGGGCAAACCAGTACACGGTGATGAAGCCCGTGACACTCGAGGCAAGCGGTGATCCATCGGTGAGGCTTTCGCTGCCGAGAATCGAGACCAGGGCAAAGGCCAGGTTGGTACAGAGGATGTAGCCGGCGTAGGTCCAGAAGATCTGGCGGATCAGGGTGGAGACGTGCTGAAGTTCTCCCTTCCAGTCCAGCGCCCCCGGAACCCCCAGGCTGCCGATCACCACGGCGAGTTGTCCCCAGCCGGCAGCGACAATCCAATCGGCTGTATTCATGATCGCCCCCTCGTGCGGATCGGCCGCACAGCGGTCAGACGCTACGCTAGTACAGGCGATTCTCGTAGGCGTCGTCGATCGACTCGTCCAGTTCTTCTGCCGTCAGGCCGGTATCGGTCTGGTCAACGAGCATCGTGCCGAACGACGGCAGATCGTTTCGAGAAATCCGGTACGTCTCGTCCCACAATCCGCCTCGCTTGACCGCCTTGCCACACTGCAGGCAGGCCTTCGCCACGGTGACCAGGACTCCTGTTCTGGGCACCTGGCCTTCGATCTCGCAGGCCTCCAGCCGCGAGTCGTCGTGGATCACCTCCGCCGATCCGGTCACCCGCAGAGTCTCCATAACGCCCGGCACCAGGAACAGCAGCGCGACCTCCGACCGCTCCGTCACGTTAGTCAAGCTGTCCAGCCGGTTGTTGCCTCGACGATCGGGCAACAGCAGCGTCGAGGGATCGAGCACCACGACCGAGCCGGGGGGATCGCCACGGGGCGACACGTCCAGCGTTCCGTCAGGGTTCACCGTGGCGACGCAGTAGAAGGACGAATGAGCAATCATCGCCCGACAGTGATCGTCGAGCGTCTCCATGAACTTCTGCTGCGACAGCAACGACGGGTCGTCGTAGAACTCTCGCAACTGGTCGACACTTTCAACCCGGCCGTTCGTCTGGTCACTCATCGCTGCCCCGTCTCTCTTGGAACATCACGGATCTCCCTTCAATGAATACGACACCGGGACCACGATCTTCAAGCTCGTGCCCGGGCACAAAAGCGATCGGCCACCTGCCCCGCATGAAACGCCAGCCACCGTGGCAAAGTGTACACCGCGTGACCGGCGAGGTGTTCGACGATGGATCCACTGATCGGACCGTAGTCGACCAGCAGCGTGTGCCCCTCCTCCGGCACTCGCATCCCCAGTGCCAATCGTGTCTGCAATTGGGTCGCCGGCAGCCCGGGTTGCAGAAATCGGTTGAGCCGGCGGTCGGCCAGCAGGGTTCTCCAGAAGAGGACACCAGGAACGACATTGGTCCCGGCAATCCCGATCTGCTGAACGACGTCGCCCTCGGCCGCATCGAGCATCCCCGCCCGAGTCGGGGGAAACCCGGCCAGGTACTCCTCGCGGTTGCTGGCCGGCCGATGGTGAACAACGTGCAACAGGTTCCGGTACCCCCCCGTGTCCCAGCCGTAACGGACCGGGGTGCCGAAGGTGACGATGTCCAGTTTGTCGATCAACGACGGCACCTGTTGATCGGACAACCGATCCCAGACGTCCTGCCACACGGGCACGTCGACCCCGCGATGAATCGGGCTACGAAAGGCAATCTGCGCCGCCTGGAAGAACGCGTCTCTCACTTCCGCCGGAGCCGCTACCAGGTTGGTCGCCAGCGCGAAAACGTTACCGGCATGGCTGTGCCCCCACAACAGCACCCGTTGGTCGGGGTCGCGACGCTGCAACCTGTCCACCAGGCGGACGGCTCCGTCAGCACGCCCGACATGGTGGTTTTCTCCCGACCAGTCGAACAACTCGACGGCGATGTGAGGCTCTCCAAGCCGGTTGACACCACGCTCGAACAATTCGACAAAGCGGCTGGTGTAATTCCCCCTGTCTCCGACCACGGCGTTGATCCAGGCCTTGTTCCGTCGCGAAATGACTTCGCGCATCGCCGGAGCCCATCGCCCGAGTTCGGTCCACACGCTGCCCACGTCCTGGCCGACAAATGTGCCATGCGCCACCAGGACCAGGCCGACCCCCGCTTCTCGCAAACGGTCACCGACATCGGCCATTCTGTCCCGAAACTCATCGCAACCACCTTCCAGCGGCTCACCGGCTGCGATCAGCTCGTACGTCGAACGGGGTGGCCCGTCGCTGTATTTCTGGTGGCGGAAATGATTGTCGTGCGGCATGCTCGTATCGGCGCCCGCCCCTTCTGCCTGAAGGCTCGAATGGCTCGAAGTCCATCAACTTTCAGACGAATCCTGGGCTCGCCAACCATCGATCATTGCAGAAAGAACTGCGAGAACATCTTCTCGACAGGATGTCCAGTCCTCCGGCGACGAGAACCAGAACCCCTTTCCCCCCCAATAATCACCATCACGCTCTGAATGGGATCTGGAGAATTCCTCGAATTTGTCTCCAACGGCATCGATTGCTCGTTCGTGGAACCCCAGTTGGACCTGCCCTCGCCGTGAATCAGAAAAGCACAACGTGATGTAGGCTCTCTGAGTTGGATTCCCACTCTCCGTTCGGCGGGTGAGATAGTACGTGGCGGTGGAAAGCGATGGCCATTCGTAGGCATTGATCGTCGCCGCAATGTCGCTCCTCATCCTGTCGAACAACTCTATTGAGCCAAGACGTTCAGCCAATGCTCGCAGGGTCGCTGTGTTCTCCTTTTTCGTGTAGCGACGTCCTGTCTTTGCAGCACCGTCACCCGAACTCACTTCTTCTTGTCGAGCAAAAAACTGACGGCCGTTCTCCTGGAAACCGTGGAAGGTGATCAGAGAGATCTCAACACCACCCGCCGAAAGAAACTCGACCATCCGACGCGTCCGATCATCCGCGCCCAGACCGACAAGGACCATTTTCGGTCGTTCATCGAAACAGGACCGTTCATTGACGTGTCGCTCCAAATACCACGCCTCAAAATCGTCGATCTTGGGGATTCCCCCCTCACCCGACCGGTCCTCTATGTGCTGACACAGTTGCTCGCGAGAAAGTTCATGGAGGTCGGAGGCATAGTCAACCACTTGGGCAACTGCATCACGGGTCAACGTACCTCGCTTCAACTCGAAAATTGTCAGTCGTCCATCTTCATCCACGCCAAGCAGATCCAGTGGCCCCCCCGCCGTCGGCGTTTGCCTACCAACCAGAACCAAGCTGTCCATCAGGAGTTCGGGGGCTTCGACCAGGATCTCTTCCAGTTGTGTTTCGGTTTCAGTCTGTTGCACCATCTCGACCTGAGAGATCGCGCGATCTCCGTCTGCAGTGCGGTCAACGCTCCACACTTTGATTGTCTTCATCACCCACAACCCTTTTGTAACGGCCTGTCGAACACCGACGCCCCCGCCCGGATTTGCGCTATCAGGGTCTCGGCTATTTCCACGTGTTGTTCTTCAACGGTTTTCCGTTGGTCGTCAGGATCTGAAAATGGTGAAACCCGGCGTTCATTCCCGAGTAACGCCAGACCACTTTCTTCTTCCGGGTGATCTCAAACAGTTTCACCTGCCGCCCTTTGGCGTGGTAACTGGAGATGACCGTGTTTCCGTTGGGCAGTCTCTGCGCACCGCAGGCATCGTCAAAGAGACGTTCACCCAGGTCCTCGTTCGTCACGCTCCAGACAATCTTCCCCGCGGCATTCACCTCGATGATCCGGTTCCCGTTGGTGCAGGCGATCAGCGTGTTGCCGTTCCCGAGTCGGATGGCCGTAAACGGCCAGTCCCGCTTCGGACGGCCCCGATCGTCGGTCGCAAACGACCGCAGGACCTTGCCGGTGGCCGGGTCGTATTCCTTGACGGCGAAATCGAGAAGATGCGGAGCAAGGTAATTCCCGCTGGGCAACATCCTCAGCATCCGCGTCTGCATGTGGAAGTTCTTCTTCTGGCACCGCAGCGGTGTGATCCTGAGGATTTCTCCCTTGCGGTTGATCACCAGCGCCCGCGGCTGGGGACCCAGTTCGGCGACGAGAAACTTCCCACCGGGCAATGGCTGCACGGTGCTGATTTCCTTCTGCTGTCCCTTGTACTGGAAGAGGATCTTGTCTGTTTTCCGGTCGACCTCCACGACCCCGCCGTTGGGGAACTGCTTCGTCCCGTACAGGGCCAGCAACACATGCCCGTCGGGCAACACCCAGCCATCACTGGCCGGCATGTCGAACTTCCACTCAATCGCCCCTTGCTCGTCGACAATCACCACCCGGTTGGCCTTGCCGACACCCAGGAACGAGTGTTTCACGATTGCGTCGGCAGCAGAGACCGGTTGTGGCCAGGCCGAGCAAGCCAGCAACGACACGACCGCGACCAACGTCACACCCCGGCTCGGCGAACCGAACAAACCTGCCGAGCTGTTGGTGAATTGCGCCATGACTGCAGGACTCCTGGTGTGCATTCGACGGGGTTGACCGAACTGGAGATCAGTCTATCCGGAACCGGTCTCATCGACGATGGACATGGACCGGCACCCAGGTGCCGGGATTTCCACCGGCGGTGCAGACCCACCCCAGGACCAATCGTGGCGAGCGTTCGACTTTCTCGACCGGTCGACAGATCACGTCGTCCAGAAAGAACGTCGTTTCGCCACCCACGGTCTGTGCCCCGATGTAGGGTGTCGAGCCGTCGGCGACCGAAAACGACATCCTCATCCTCGTCCACGTCGGGCCGGTTGTCGTCGTCCCGTACTGCAGCTTCTTTCCGTCAAACACGATGAGACGGACGGTGCCCTTGGCGACAAACAGCCAACCGTCCAGGCGGAAGCGTTGGCCGATCGACGTGCCCGAGAGGTACTGTCTCACCCCTGCCCCCCCGCTGCCGGTCACCTTGAGTGCGTGGCTGCCACCGTGTGCCTGCTCGCGGCTTCGCTGGTGAGCCCGGGGCGTGCCATAGCGTTTCCAGCCCTCGTCCTGTTCCAGGTCGCCGTTCCGGATCAAGTCCTTTCCCAGGATGATCATTTCCTGAAACGACGGCCGGCTGTTGAACCGGAAAGCCCCCAGTGGCCAACGACCACCGGTCGGCGGCCCACTGCCTGTCGTGACGCTGCGACCACCCGCGACCGAACCGGGGTTGTCGGTGAAATCGACGCCAACCAGGCCGTTGGCCGACATGCGGTGGTTCCGCCCGATGTGATTGGCCGTGCAACCGGGATCCAGTTTCACCCGATCGACCGGTGCCCGCCCGTCTTCTCGGGCAACCCAGTTGTCGGACACAACGCAGTTCCCGGCACTGACCCTGGCAACCGACCGGATCAGTGACGCGGCCCGGCTGGCCCGACCGGTGACGGTTTCCCCAACCCGAAACGAACCGGCGGTCTCCCTGAGCATGAGTTTCCGTGGCCGGGCCAACCAGGCCCGGTAAGGCGGGGGAATCGGGAACTCGTCACCGAAAAGCGGATCGGCCTGGGCGAGAGAGACAACCCCGGTCGCCCCGGACCGGCTCCCCTTGACCGTCTCACCCACCTGGAAGTTCGCCGATTTCGGCTCGATCCCCAGTCGTGTCTCCGAAGCCAGGTGGATGGCGAACTTGGGCCGAGTGGGCATCTTGCCTCGCGTGGAAATGCGGCACTTGGTGAGCATCACGTTGCGACTGGCAATGCGAACGGCGTCGTAGATGTTCGGGCCAAGCGACTCGGGCTTGTTGTTGGTCTCCAGCCACATCCGCTCGACAACGACCGGAGTCCCCGCCATGTCCGAAACGACCAGGCCCTCGCGGCCGTTGAGTTCGGCATCGCAGTCGAGCAGCCAGCAGCCGCCCGAGAGGTCCGTGCGGGTCACGCAGAATCCACGTCCCCGGTTCGCCATACTGCGGCAAACCGAAATCCGTGCCCCGTTGCAGTCGGTGATGTAGAACCCGTCACCGCCGTTTCCCTGGGCGATGCAGTTTGAGATTTCAAAGACCTGGCTGTGATCGAGAAAGATCCCGTGCGAACGGGCTCCCCGGACGCGGAGAAACTCCAGTCGCGAATCCTGTTCGTTCAGGTGAAACGCGTGAATCCCGTAGGTGGCCTTCTTGTTGGCATCGAACGTCAACCGCGAAATGACCATTCCGGTGCCACGCAGATACAACAGCCTGTCCATATCGGCGGACGCCTTCAGAACGGTGTGCTGGGCCCCGGCCCCGACTATTTTCAGTCCGTGTGCGGTCACGCGTATCGGTTTCCCGACCAGGTACGTCCCCTTGGGAATCAACAGCGTCCTTCCGGACTTGACTGCTGCAGCAATGCCCGCGTGAACGGCAACCGTGTCATCCGCCACGCCGTCCCCCCGGGCACCAAACGTCCGAACGTCCAGCGGCTGGCCGTCAACCGGCTCGGCTGCCGCCGCACACGGACTCACTCCGCTGAGGATCCAGATGGCGAGAATCGTGAAATGACCCGCCGTCCATACAAGCCGATCTGTCGACGTCGATTCCTGTCCGGTTGCTGTACTCATCGATTGCCTCACCTTTTCGGTCTACCCGGATCGAAACTCCAACTCGTTCGATTCAGTTTGAACCCATGTCGTCCATCGAGCAATGTCTCCGGTTACCGGGTTGTCTTTACCGAACAAGTTCGGCGATGCTGTAATGGACCAAGGAGGGGTCGGCGATTGACTGTCCCGGATCCACGGGCAACCGCTGACCTCCCGCCACATCTGCCGCACAGTACGACGAACCGCAAGACCTCTCTGTTGCGACCAGGATTTCGGAGACAACTTCACGATGCGACAACTTCTGACCGCCCTGTTGGTCCTCGTCATCCTGAACTCGCTCGGCCTGTCCACTCCCCGGCTCCAGGCACAGCCGCCCACAGACCGCCGCCCGCCGGGAAACGAGCGGGAGTTCTCCAGGCCTGACGGCCCTCCGCGGCTTCCACCGTTCATGGAACCATTCGACACCAACCGGGACGGCGAGATCTCTGCCGAGGAGATCAAGAATGCAGCTGCCGTCCTGCGGAAACTCGACAGGAACCGGGACGGACAGATCACCGCAGACGAACTGCCGCCGCCGCCAGGCGGCAGAGGATTTCCCGGCCCCGGCGGCCCCCGCGGGCCCATGAGGCAGGAGCGAAAACTCGTCAAGCAGTTCGACAAGGACACAAACGGGCGTCTGAACCTGGTGGAACGGCAGGCGGCCAGGAAGTCGCTGGCCAACCAGCAAAACGACAGAGGTCGCGGCCGCCGCGGTTTCGGCCCCCCCGGTCGACGACGCGGACCTGGTGGGGAACGGCCGCCAGTCTCCCCGGGTCCCGAAGTGTCACCCACCGACGTCCGGCCAATCTTCGATGCGCCACTCTACGACCGCAGCGTTCTGCGGACCGTATTCCTCGAATTCGAAGCCAAGGATTGGGAAGCCGAACTGGCTGACTTCAAGGACACCGATGTCGAGGTTCCGGCCACGGTCACCGTTGACGGAAAACGATATGCCGACGTTGGTGTTCACTTCCGCGGAATGTCGTCTTTCCGCAACGTCTCGGCCGGCCACAAACGGTCGTTGAATCTCTCGTTCGATTTCCTCAACCGCAAACAACGTCTCTACGGATACAAGACCCTCAACCTGCTCAACTGCATGGGTGATCCGTCGATGATGAGCACGCTGCTCTACTCTCACCTGGCGTCACCGTACATGCCGGTCCCCAAGGCCAACTTCGTCAAGGTGGTGATCAACGGAAGAAGCTGGGGCATCTACGCCAACGTCCAGCAGTTCAACAAGGAGTTCGTCGCCGAGCACTACGGCTCCAGCAAGGGTGCCCGCTGGAAAGTCAGCGGAAACCCGCGTGCGGACGGCGGACTCCGATACCTGGGCGAAGACGTGGCGGGTTATCGCGAGCGATTCGAGATCAAGTCGAAAGACCGTCCCGAGTCCTGGAAGGCCCTGATCTCGTTGTGCCGTACGATCGACCAGACACCGCCCGAAAAACTCGAACAGGCCCTCGAACCCATTCTCGACATCGACGGCCTGCTTTGGTTCCTTGCCTTCGATGTGGCACTGGTCAACAACGACGGCTACTGGACCCGTGCCAGTGATTACAGCATCTACAGGGACCGCGGGGGCAAGTTCCACATTCTGCCTCACGACATGAACGAGGCCATGCGGGGAGGACATGGCCCTCCCGGCGGTGGGCGCGGTGGGCGCCCTGGTGGCTTTCCCGGTGGTCGGCCGGGCGAGTTTCCGCCAGGCCGTGAACGACCCGGTGCCGACCGACCTCCCCCCGGACGGGAACCGAACCGCGCCGACTTTCCGCCGCGTGACTTTCCTCCACGTGGCTTCCCCGGGCGTCGCGGGCGTGGCTTCCCAGGTCCTGGTGGCGGAACGGGTGGCGGCCACGGTGGTGTGGACCTCGAACCGCTGGTCGCGGTGGACAATCCTCGCATGCCTCTTCGCAGCAAGGTGCTGGCGGTCCCTGCTCTCCGGAAACGCTACCTGCAACACGTCAAGACCATCGCCGAGACATCATTGGACTGGAAGACACTCGGTCCGATCGTCGCCCAGTGCCGGTCATTGATCGAAAAGGAAGTCGAGGCGGACACGCGGAAGCTCGAGCCGTTCGAGGCATTCCAGGCCGCCACGTCCAACAAACCGGCCGGGGACGACCAACCGGGGGGGCCGTCACTCCGAAGCTTTGTCGAGCAGCGACGCCACTTCCTGATGGAACATGCCGAACTCGCCAAGTTGCCCCGTGAGACTACGATTCCACGGACCACGAGGAACGCCGGCAGAACATCAACCCCGAAGAGACAGCGTCCCCCGGCCAACCGTTCCACCGTGGTCATCAACGAGTTGATGGCGGCAAATGACAAGACCGTATTGACCCCGGGCGGAAAGTTCGAAGATTGGGTCGAACTGTTCAACCGTGGCGAACGCCCCGTCGATGTCTCCGGGTTCTTCCTCAGCGATTCCGGCGAATCGCCCCGCAAGTGGTCGTTCCCCGCGGGGACGATCATCCCGGCCGGCGGTTACCTGGTGATCTGGGCCGACAAGAATCCGCGGGCCGGCCGGGGCCTGCACGCCGGCTTCAAGTTGTCTCGAGATGGCGAGGGAGTCTACTTCTCGGACAGCAAAGGCCTTCTCGACCAGGTCAAATTCGGCCGGCAAGCTTCGGGCGTCTCGTTCGGCCGGTCCCCCGACGGCACGGCGACCTGGCGATCACTCACTCCGTCAGCGGGCAAAACCAACCGCCGTTCGCGGTAGACCACCGCGGCCGGGACCACAAACCGAAGAGATTTGATTGCCCGGGAGACGGCGGGCCATTAGTCTCATCGTTGCCCGGGCTGTCCAGGATCCCCCTGACGATCACGCACGAACCCGGCATGCAGCAACAAACCGGCGTTGAGTCCGGAAGCTCGACCATGGACATGCGACCGCGAACAGGCCCCGGGTTCCCGTTCGCATCCTCGGATCGACGGGCGTTTCTGCATCACGGTGCCACCCTGGCTTCGATTGCGAGCCTGTTCCGCCTGCAGGAGGTCGCGGCGGGAACAGACCGACCGACTGCCGACGCCTGCATCCTGGTGTTTCTCAACGGCGGGTTGAGCCAAATCGACAGCTTCGATCCCAAGCCGGACGCTTCGGCAGGGATCCGCGGCGAATTTGCCACGATCGGGACATCAGCTCCCGGTGTCCACTGCACGGACCAATTGCCGCGAATGGCTCAACAGGCCCATCGGTTCGCGGTGATCCGGACCGTCGGCTATGTCGGGCGACTGGGGAATCACAGCCCGGGGTGTTACCACATGCTGACGGGCGAGGAACCACTCGGTGATTCCGCGGTGCTGGCTCCACCACGGCCGACCGACCAGCCGTCGATGGGTTCGGTCGCCGCGAAGTTTCGGCCGGTGGCCGCCGAGCTTCCTCCCTGGGTGATGGTCCCCGACGTGCTGATCGAGAACGCCTTTCTGACTCCGGGCCAGTTCGCCGGATCGCTCGGCGCCCGCTACGAGGCCTTCAACGTGAGATCCGATCCCAGCCGATCCGACTTCACCGTGCCCAACCTGGCCCTGCCGCCGGGGCTTTCCGCCAACCGCATTGCCGGCCGACGGGCGTTGCTGACGACAGTCAACCGCACACGGCTCGACCTGGCCGACACCCGGACGGGTCGAAATGTCACTCCCCATTACCAGCGAGCCTTCGACCTGCTGACCACCCGGCGGGCCCAGGCGGCCTTTCGGATCGCCGACGAGCCTGCGGCCGATCGGCAGCGGTACGGCAGCACGACATTCGGCCAGAGCCTGCTGCTGTCACGGCGACTTGTCGAAGCGGGCGTGCGGTTCGTCAACGTACACTGGCCCAACGTCAGTGGCGGACGAAACTGGGACACTCATCGCAACGGCTTCAACCGTCTCCGCAACGATCTGCTGCCGTTGCTCGACCTGTCGCTCTCGGCGCTGCTGGAGGATCTCGACGATCGCGGATTGCTCGAACGGACCCTGGTGGCCGTGATCACCGAATTCGGCCGTGCCCCCTACATCGGCGTGACGTTCCAGAACAACGGTTCACCAGGCGGACGCGACCACTGGTCGGATTGCTTCAGCATCCTGATGGCCGGCGGTGGAATCCGTGGTGGATCGGTGTACGGCCAGTCGGACCGCGATGGAGCCTATCCGGCCGAAAAGCACGTCCGGCCAGCCGACACTGTCGCAACCGTCTATCACGCGCTGGGAATCGACCCGCACGTCACTCTGCCGGGTCCGCTCGGACAACCTCGTCAGCTCTGCCACGGCTGGCCAATCAAGGATCTCTTTTGATCGCGGATCCCCTCGTCCGGGAATCAATCTCGCACCGGCGACGGTCGCGAGCTTGGCGAAACCGCTGCCGGACTGTGCGGCGATATCAGCTTCCGAGGTTCTCTCGGATCTGTTCCAGGCCGTCGTCTACCGTCGCATCCTTGGGATAAACAGCTGTGCCGGCCAACTTGTCGTGCAGGGCCTGCTTTTCTCCGCCGAGCACCAACAGGCAACCAATGGCCATCACCAACATCCCGATATTGCCGACGGAGTTGATCGCTTCAACACCGGTCAGGACGGTGACCACCCCCAGCACCTGAGCGTTGTACTTGAGCAGCGAACGGAGGAGCCGTTTTCCGAAAGACGCCGGACTGCCATCAGCCGACTTGATTTTGATTCCCAGGACCATTTTCCCAATTGCAGCGCCGGTACAAGCCTCCCACACGGCAATGATGACTCCTGCAAAATATATTCCCATCACCGCTCCGGCGAACGCCCCGAAAATCCCCCCCACGGCACCCGCGACTTCAGCCGCTCCTGCTTCACCCGAAACGGCCCCCGCTTCGGCACCCACAGCACCGCCGAGAAGACCACCGAAGACGGCACCAAGGATCATCCCCCCAATCGACCCCAAGATGCCATCGATGATCGACGCTCCGACCCGCTTGCCAAATCCTACCCGCCCTGTCATCACAATCTCCCTTTAACGAGCTGTCCGTTGGCTCGTCGACTATCAATTGGACCCGCAGTCTACTTCTCCCCCGACGACTCTGTCACGGACCAATTCCGACAAAGTCACCTGCCACCGACCAGCAGGAAAAACCGCAACCGCCTATCGAACTGGCAAGACGAACGGTCTTCGGCCATGCTGAACCTGGAAATTTCTTGCCGGGCAACGTGATATCCCGGGTAGAGTTTCGCCTGTGTGTGGATGAGCCACGGGGATAGGTCGTAATCGGGTCCGCTGGCGACACACGCCGGCGATTCCGGCTTCCTGCCCCGTGTTGAAGCGAAGCACATATGGCCGCCCCGAAACTTACCGATCTGATCGCACTGCTGGCGCGCTACGAAGCCGACGGTGATCTCGAGTCCCCCCAGGTTGCCTCGGCTATCCAGGCGCTGTCCGCAGCAGAGGCCGACTCGGATCCGGGAATGGCAACGGTCCTGGAGTCGCTCTTGCAGCAACGCCAGTCCGCACGGGAACCGATTGCCGCCATCGATGACCTGATCGACCATATCAACCAGGTCCGGCTTTCTGCAGCAGCACGTTTCCACCGGGCCCATCAGTCGAAAACCGTCGATCTGGCCGACTTCGAGAGGCTCCTGGGCGACCTGCCACTGGAGGACTCGCAGGTCGAAGACGCCGAGAACTCATCACGCCTCGTCCTTAGTTCGGCGATCTCGCTCGCACGCGACCGGAGGTTCCTCTCGTCGCGTCGTGACCTGGCCCCCATGGCAGCCGCCGAACTCGATCGACAATTTGACGAGATCTCCAACGAGTGTTTCTCGATCCTCGAAAACTCGAACCGTCGTTTGGCTCTCGAGATCATCGACGTTGTTCGCCAGCGGTTACGGTCGGAAATCGACCAGGCCCGCGATGACGCACAGCAGAATGTCGTTGGGCGGCTCGGTCTCCAACTGGATCAGGTCCAGGCAGAAGCCAAGTCGGCTCCACCGGGACAGTCGCTTTCGGAAGAAAACGACGGTATCGACTCCCTGCAATCACTCGAAGCACAATTCCATGCCGCGGAGACCCCGCTCCGACAGCAGCAGGCCCTGGATCGCATCTGCGTGTGGCCGAGCGGCGAGTGTTTCGAGGTCATCCTGCGGTTGGTCGAGTCCAATCCAGAAATCGGTGAACGAGCAGGCTTGATCCTGACCTGCCGCTCTGGTCCCCGACAGGTAGCAGGTTGGACCGGCTGGGAAAACGCTCTGAAGCGAGCCACCCTTCGCGGACAACAGGACCTGCGGAAACTCGTCGGTGAATCGCCGGCCGATCTGCTGTTGATCTGGGCCAGGCGGTATGGAGGTCTCCGACCCGAACTCATCACCTCGCTGGAACAATACTGCGAAGAACACGCCACGCCCGTCGACGAAGAAGACTTCGCACGGCGGTGGGTCGACGTGCTGTCCGCATCCGAGATCAACGCCCTGCTGGGGTTCGACTTCCAGGACGATCGCCCGGCACCCGAGACCGTCCAACCGATCGACCCCGAACCTGCTGCAGCGGACGAACCTCGTACAACCGCGGCCGCTCCGGTTCCCCCGACCACTGCCCCGCCCACTGCCCCGCCCACTCCGGCACCCCCGCCCAGGCCGCCACGCCCCGCGTCGGTCATCTGGCAAAACCACATCCAGCCGTGGCTGACGGAGAACTGGTTCCTGGTGGCCGGCATCGTGATGGGAGTCGCCGGCGCGTCCCTGCTCTCGGTCTGGCTCTGGGACTCGGTTCCCCTCATCCGGTTCACCGTCCTGCCGGCATTGCTGGCCGGTTTCACCCTGGCGGTGGCGTCCGTCGGCTCGTGGATCGAACGACAGGATCTCAAGTTCCGCGGCACCGGGACCGTGATGCGAGGTGCCGCAATTGCGCTGTTGCCGCTGAACTTCATGGTGGTGTCACTGCTGGCCGGCGAAGAGAACCTGGACAACAAGAGCTTCTTCGTGGCCGCCATGGGCCTGACCTATGTGCTCCTCTTCGGCTGGGCCCTCCGATCCTGGTGCCGGGCGGTGCACGAACCCCTGGCGTTGCCGTTGGCCGGAGCCCTGCTGGCGACCAACGGATTGGTGATGATCGGTCCGGTGGCCGAGACACTGGCTCGGAGTGACTGGGGGGGCCTGCCGGCACTGATCGCCGTCGGCTTTCACGTCGGCTTCGGGATGGTCGCCTGGGCCGTGGTGAGTTTCGCCAACCGCACTCTCACCCCCGAACTCGCCACCGAAAAACGGGTGCCCTGGTTCGTCGGTGCCACGTTGGCCGCCTCGTTCCTCCAGGTCTTCGGCTGGGTCCACTTCCAGTTGGAAGCACTGCCGCAGGTGTGGACCTACTCCCTGCTGGTGATCCTGGCCGGCTGGCTGATCCTGTTTGCCGAACGCCGGGCGATCGAGTTACGAGACGAAGGAGAGCAACTGGGAAGCGAGTCGTTCCTGGGCTACGCGATGGTGCTGATGGGTGTCCTGATGGGCAGCACCCACGAGTACGTCCGGGTGGCTGCCCTGGCCCTGGCCGGAACGGCCTGGCTGTACCAGGCCATGAAGCGGCAACACGAACTGCAGTACTGGATCGGGTTGACGCTGCTGTCATTGTCGGGAGCCTCGGTCGCCCTTTTGCCGGACTTCCCACGTGATCCGTGGTTGCCGGCGGTCGGGCTCTTGCTGGCACTGCTGATGGGCGTGGTACATCAACTCGGTCACCGGCGAGTTCAGCCACTCCTGGCCCGAGCCGCCCTCGGAATGCAACCGACACTGGCCTTGCTGACAGCCGTCGTGGCCATCCTGGCCCAATGGCAATTTCGCTCACCGCCACTCTGGACTGCAGGCTTCCTGGTGGCGACCGGGGTCGTGTTCGCCTGGCGGGCCTGGCGTGACCAGGAACTCCGCTGGGTCCACTCGGCGATGGCCATCGTCGGCATCAGCCTGCCTTACCTCGGCTGCGTCGACATGCTCGGCGGCCAACTCCACGGCAACACGATGGCCTTCGGACTGGCTGCCACCTCGCTCGCCTGGATGGTGCTGGTCTGGTTGTCGAAATCCGAACTGCTGCTGAAGGCCCGTTCGACGGTCCTGATGGTCTACGGCTCGCTGGCCGTCGCGGCGATGGTGTTGCGAGTGCTCTTCGAGAGCGGCACTCCTGCCGACCTGGAACCCTGGCAACAGTGGATGGACTACTCGGGCCCGCTGTTGATGGCCGGCCTGCTGGCGATCGCGACATATCACACCCGCTCATTGCTGCCGGCCACGATGGCGACCGTGATCGCAGTGATCCTGTTTCCCGAATTGCGGGCCAGGTTCCAGGACGCCTTCGAGTCTCTCGGCTGGGGCACGGGCCTGGGCAGTGCCTGGAGCGGGCTGGGACTGGTGCTGGCCTGTTTCCCTCTGGCCCGAGCCGCGTGGTTGCGGGAACTCGATGACGGGGACCTGTTCTTCGGTCGCATCCCCTTCCCGTTCCGTCGCCACGACCACACGCTGTTCACCTGGCCAATGGCTGCGTCGGCGGTGTTCCTGAGTTTCCGTGTCGATACGTGGACGGTCCTGGAGAACGCGATCCCCGGGCAATCCCTGGCCCGCTTGGGTGGATTGGACTTCTCGCTGATCCCGCTAAAAACGGCGTTTGCCGTCATCCTGACCGGAATCACCTGGACACTGCTGGCCATCTTCTTCCGTTCCCATCGCGGTGCCCGACTCGGCACACATCTCGGATGGATCAGCCTGCTGGCCGGCCTCCTGCTCGGCAACCATCTTCTCGACATCCCCTGGCACTGGTCCTGGCCGGTGCTGGTGACGGGGTTGGTTCTGCAGGGGCTTGACCTCGCTTACTCGCGACTGCGAAACACTCTGCCCGGGATCGAGGCCGCGGTCGTCACGCCCACGCGGAACGTGCTGACAATTGGCAGCCTGGTGTTGGCCGGCGCCTGCATTGTCGCATTGCTCGTTCACGACGCCTCGGAGTTTCGGGAACTCGCCTGGTTGATTCTGTTCGTCGTCGTTCAACTGGCCCGATCGGGCCTGGCCAGCGGCCACTCGGTCTACGGCGGCTTCCTGTTTGCGACGGCCTGGATCAGCCTGCTGTCGGTGACGACCTCGCGTCCCGGGATCCTCGTGGACCGGTTGTCGATCGCCGAGAGCTTCAGCCCGACGCTCTGGCTGCTGCTGGGCACTCACGCCGTACACATCGGCCTGGAATTCGCTCGCCCAATCCAGCAGCGACTGCAGCCCCTGCTGAAACCGTTTCTGACCATCACGAGCCTGTTGATCATCGCGATGGGCGGCGTCTGCTGCCTGGACGCAATCACCTCGGGAGATCTGACCGCACAACAACAATGGCTGATGCTGGCGGCGACGTTGTTGGCAGCCAGGAACCACGGTTCCGCCTGGCTGGGCCTGTTGGGACTGTTGCAGGCCTACGTGTATGTGCATGTGTTGACCGGGCACATCGAATCGGACCAGCCGAACGCCAACATCCTGCTTCTTTTGGAGCCGTGGCGGAGTGCGGCACTGGGGCTGACGGCCGCGTGCCTGGGATATGCCGGCGGCCTGCTGGCCCAGCAACGACCCATCCTGCTGACCGGTTCGTTCGCCCAACCGATTTTCCGGGCACCGCACGCAAGGTGGCTGTTCGCTCCGGCCGTGGCCCTGGCGGTGATCGCAACGGGTTATCACACGGCGAACCCGGCGTTTCGAGGCGACACCGTCCAACTCTGGGCCCCCTATCTGTCGGCCATCGCGGTGATGATCGTCGCTTGGTCACGCCGCAGCCAGGAACTGGCCTGGCTGGCGGTGTCCGTGTTGGGACTGGGCAACATCCACGGCGTCCGGCTCTTTTTCGGAGACACGCTCAGGGACGCGGAACTCTCGGATATCCACCTGGTGGCCTTGGGCCTGGTCGCCACACTGGTGCAACTGACCGCGGTCCGCGAACTGTGGCGTCGTGATCGCGTGGCGGCGTTCGTCAATCGGGCGAGCCTGGCGCTGGCCGGACTGGTCCTGGTGCTGATCTGCTTCAACTACGTAACCGACCCGGGGTTGGCCGACATTCCCTGGCAACGATTCGTCATTTCCGGCGGCATGGCCTACATCGCGGGATTGTACTTCCGCGCAGCGGCGCGTCGGCCGGGCCAGGGCGAAGGTTCGCTGGTGGCCTGGTGTGAGGCCGGTTATCACTTCGGTATCACGCTCGCGATCTGGTGCACGGCTCTGCTGGTTGACGCCCTCCGCGAACCGAAGACCGCGTTGTTCGCCCTGGCACTGCCCGTCGGATATTTCCATGCCCGGGCCGAGCAGGGGTTTGCCATCGGATCCGAATTCGCGCGGCGTTATCGCGATTCGGCGGCCACGCTGTCGTTTGTGATCATCGGCCTGTGGGTCTTCCGCATCGCGTTTCACCTGCTGATGTTTCCCGACCAGGAATTCGATGTCGTCAGTTACCATGCGAACGCGCCGCTGGTGATGCTGCTGTCGATCGTGATGCTCCGCCTGCACGGCCTGGGCGGCACCGGTTGGCTGGCGTTCTACGGTGGGTTGGCGTTGTTGATCGGCAGCTTCTTCACCCTGACCTGGATCGCCCCGCTCCGGCCGCTGGACCACCCGATCGCCGCCGCATGGTGTGCAATCGGCCTGTCTCATTTCTGGACACTCGTCAGCCATCAGCGATCTCCGCTGCGTACGGCGGTGCAGCAGATGGGCCGCATCGACGGTCCCTACTGGATCCGATTGCGTCGCGCGTGGGGCCTGTGCCTTTTGATCGGGACCCACGCGGCCGTCTTGTGGGGGCTGGCCGAATCATTCGGTTTCGCCGGATTTGCCTCGACCGACTCCGCCGAAAAACTGGTGGCACCCCTGCTTCTGGGTTCAGCGAGTGTGCTGATTCACATGGGGATCATCCGCGGGTCGGCCGTGTACTTTCGGGTGGCACTGCTTGAAATCATGTTCGCCCTGCATACCGGGTTCCTCGTCGAGAGCTACCTGCCGAAGGACCAGGTGATCTGGGCGATTCTCGGTCTGTGGATGGCCGGACTGGTGGCCTGGGAATTCGCTTCGCATCGCCTGGGGACACTGAAGATCGGCACGGTCATCGCGGCCCTGTTCGGACTGAGCATGGCGCACATCGTGTTTCATCATCACCCCGACTCGACAATCGGGCTGTGGTCGTTCACCGCGATGGCCGTGTTGGCAGCCTGGACACCACGACCGAACCGGACCGCTCGGACCGGTGAAGAAACCGCAGCAGCAGCGGTGCTGCTGCTGGTCCCCACGTGGCTGACGTTCTTCAGCCAGGCCGACCTGTCCGACGTTCCCCGGACCGCGCTCCGGGCCTGGCCACTGCTGGCAACAACCGCTGCCATCTTTGCCACCGGCAGCCTGTGCCGTTGGTTCCAGGTTCGACTGCTGACCGGCTACGACGCGTGGCAGCGAACACAGCCTCGCCTGTTCGACCAGACCCTGTCGTTGGCCGGACGGGCCGGAGCCACCATCAACACGTGGACGCTCTGGTACGGCTTCGTGGCGGCGGTCATCGTTCAGTTGACGCACTACAAACAGGAATTTGAAATCCACGAAATCGTGCTGCTGTGCACGCTGTACGCCGGCTACACGGCAGGTTGGTACTTCGAGGGCCAACGGCGACGGACGATTTCGGCCTACATCGTCCTGCAGCTTTGCGTGCTGGGCTTCTTCGCCGTGCTGCGACGACAGTTGATCAACACGATGCCCGAGTACTGGACGCCCCAGTACGATGTCTGGGCCAGCCTGGTCGTCTCGTTCGGCCTCTGCGGCGCCAAGCAGGTGATCGACGCGCGGCCCCGTGAAATCCGCATTCCCTTGCTCGGCACGCTGTTGTCGCTACCGGTCGTGGAACTGATCTGGGTGATCTACAACAAACTGGGCAGTGACGTGGCTTTGCTGGTCGTCGGGCTTCACAGCCTGATGTTCACCTTCCTGGGCAAAGACGATCGCGAGTCCTCTTACAACATCGTGGCCGTCGGTGGCTTCGTGACGTTTGTCCTGCTCTTTTTCTGGTCGCAGCTGGACCTGCGGCTGCTGCACGCGTTCGTGATCCCGGTCGGACTGGGACTCCTCGTGCTCCTGCAACTGTTCCGGGGACGGATTGATGTCGAAACTCGCAACCGGATCCGGCTGGTGACACTGCTCGCCATGCTGGCCAGTGCCGGCTACTACGCGCTGGTCGATGATCGTCACCCGGTCGCCTTCAACCTCACGCTGATCGTACTCAGCCTGGTGGCAATGGGGCTGGGCAGCTTCCTGCGAATCCGGCTGTACCTGGTGCTCGGCTTTGCGGCGATACTGGTCGACGTTGTCTCGATCGTCATCAAGGTCGTCCGGGTCACCGACCAGACCGCACAACGGGCCACGATCGGCGCCCTGCTGCTGGTGATCGGCATCGGCCTGGTCGGCGGTGCGATCTACTACAAGACACGTCGTGACCAGGTCGACGACGTCATCGACCGCTGGCGCAAGAAGCTGGGCGCCTGGGAATAAACGGCCGCCGTCCCGAATGCCGACCGGTTCCCCGGTCTACACCGGGGTCACCGACGCCCGCCCGGGCCGATTCCGGCCGGGCTGCTTGAACCCGGTGGCCCTCTTCGGAGAGACTGTGAGCAGTCTGCGGCCTCGCAGAAGCCAATGATCACCTCGGAGCGCAGGCGAATGACCAGGAGCGTGGTTGCGGTTCTCGTGCTGGCGGTCCTTTCTTCGGCAGTTGCCAGGGCGGGCGACTGGACTCAGTACCGCGCCGACGCGGCACGCAGCGGGTTCGTCCCCGAGACGTTGCCGGTCCCGTTGACACTCGCGTGGACGTACGAGTCGGCACATTCACCGGCGCGAGCGTGGCCGACCAACGTCCGCCTGAGGTTCGACCAGGCCTTTCAACCGGTCATTGCCGATGGCCTGCTCGTTTTTGGCAGTTCGGTCGATGACCGGGTCCACGCCTTCGACTCGTCGACCGGACAGAAACGATGGACGTTCTTCACCGACGGCCCGATTCGTTTCTCGCCGGTCATCTGGCAACAACGGGTCTACGTGGCCAGCGACGACGGATTCCTCTACTGCCTGTCGGCGAAAGACGGTCGGCAGATGTGGAAATTTCGTGGTGGACCGAAAGACCGCATGGTGCTGGGCAACGACCGAATGACCTCGGCCTGGCCGGCTCGTGGTGGCCCGGTGGTGCTCGACGATGTCGTCTATTTTGCGGCCGGCATCTGGCCCACCGACGGGTTCCATCTGCACGCACTGGATGCCCGCAACGGCAAGCCGCTCTGGTCGAACCGGGAAACCGGATCGCTCTACATGCCGCAGCCTCATGCGGGGGCCTATGGCCGCAGTGGCGTAGCAGCCCAGGGATACCTGGTCGCCTCGGGAACCAACCTGTTTGTTCCGACCGGCCGAGCCGTTCCGGCGGTCTTTGACCGCGTGACGGGCAAGCTTCGCTACTTCCATCTCTCGGCACACGGCCGGATGGGCGGCGACCGGGTCACCGCCCTGGGCGACTGGTTCTTCAATGTCGGCTTCCCCTTCGACGCTCGCTCGGGCCTTGCCGGCGACGGCTCTCCCCAACGGATCGGTCCGATGTCCGCCCTGTCGAACAAGGGCGACCGCATCGTGCGGGCCACGACCAAGACCGTCACTGCCTATCAACTGGTCGAGCTGAAAAAGAAGGATCGAAAGGGAAAACCGGTCACGATCAAGGGCCTTCGGCAACTCTGGTCAATCGATCCACCGGCAGCGGGCCACTCGCTGATCGTCGCCGGCCGAACGATCATCTCCGGTGGCCGGAACCGGGTTTGTGCCATCGATGCTGACTCGAAAACCGTGACCTGGTCCCAGGCCGTCGCCGGAACCGCCTGCGGGCTGGCCGTCGCCGACGGTTGCCTTTACGTGAGCACCGATCGGGGCCGGATTCACTGTTTTGCCGACCGGGCCGACCGCAAGACGGTCGTCCACACCCAGTCGTCGACCTTCGTCACCCCGGACGAGGACCCGGTTTACGGGAAGGCGGCCGAGGAGATCCTGGCCAGGACGGGAATCGAGTCCGGTTATTGCCTGGACCTCGGCTGCGGCGAAGGAGAGCTGGCCCTGGCCCTGGCCCGCCGCTCGAAGCTGGCGATCTACGCCGTCGATCCTGATGCCGCCACCGTCAAGCGTGCTCGCCGCAGGATCGCCGCGGCCGGCTTGTACGGCAGCCGCATCACGGTCCACCACGCACCATCGAGCAAACTCGCCTACCCCAAGTACTTCGCCAACCTGATTGTCAGTGCCCGCTCGGTCACGGGATCAGCCGACGAGGTGATCGGGCCGGCGGCGAAAGAGATCTCGCGGCTGCAGCGGCCCTACGGCGGTGTGCTCTGTGTCGGCAGATCGGGCTCGATGCGGATGCGTGTCCGTGGCGAACTGGCCGGTGCCGGAAGTTGGACTCACCAGTATGCCAGTGCAGCGAACTCGTGCTGCTCGGATGATTCCCTGGTCAGGGGGCCACTGGCGACATTGTGGTTCCGTGACGCAGACCTGTCGTTACCGCCACGGCGAAGCCGCAGGCCGCCACCGTTGTTTCACCGGGGACGGTTGTTCGTGCAGGGCGTGGGCCTGCGGGCGGTCGATGCCTACAACGGCCGGACACTCTGGGAGTTTTCGCCCAAGGAAAGCCTGCAACCGTACAACGCCGACAGGACCGGCAGCAATTTCTGCGTGAGTGAGCACGGGCTGTATGTCCGGCTCGGCGGCAAGTGCCTGCGGCTGGATGTGGTCACCGGAAAGAAGCTGGCGGAGTTCCAGGTTCCCGCGGGATCCGACGAACGACCCGGTGTCTGGGGATACGTCGCCGTCACCGGCGGCCTCCTGTTCGGGTCCCGGTCGAACACCGATCACACCGTGGTCAACACCTACAACCGGGCCAACGCGGGCCAGGGGTACCCGGAATCGACGAGCTTCTGGGCAATGGATCCGAAGACAGGTCGCCTGCAATGGACTTACACGGCCCGCCACTCGATCCGACACAACTCCATCGCGATCGGACAGGGGCGGGTCTACCTGATCGATCGGCCACGGGCGCGGATGGATCTCCTGCGACGCGGCAAGGTGGAACAGAATGAGGTTCATGCTCTCGGAGAACTGCTCTGCCTGGACGCAAAGACCGGCAAGGTCCTGTGGAAGGCCAGGGAGATCTGGGGCACGCTGCTGGCGCTCAGCAGCCGACACGATGTGCTGCTGATGAGCTTTCAACTGACACAGTACAAGCTGCCATCGGAACGCGGCGGACGAATGATGGCGTTCCGGGCTTCCGACGGGATGCAGCTTTGGGACCGGAAGGTCAACTACTCGACACGCCCGCTCATCAATGACTCGACGGTCTACGCCCAGGGCGGAGCCTGGGATCTTGTGACCGGCAAGGACCGGCCCTTCAAGATGTCCCGGTCTTATGGCTGCGGCCAGATCTCCAGTTCGAAGAGCCTGATGCTCTTCCGCTCGGCCACCCTGGGCTACTTCGACCTGACACGCAAAGCGGGTGTCGAGAACTTCGGCGGAATCCGCCTGGGATGCTGGATCAACGCGATCCCCGTCGGGGGACTTGTGCTGGTCCCGGATGGGACCGTCTGCACCTGCAGCTATCTCAACCGTGCCGCGTTCGCCCTGCAGCAGGTCGACACCGAGTAGCGTCCCCCCCCGAGGTCAAGGTGACCGTTGTTCGAGGTAACGCCGGGCAATCACCTCACCCAGGGCAACGATACCCGCGGTGCTGATCACCAACTTCTTCTCCTGCCCGGGCAGGTCGAAGGCCTTGATGTGAACGAAATTGCTGTCTGCCGCGGCCACTTTCTCGATCTCCGCAACGACGTCAATATCGTTGACCCGCTTATCGTCGGTGGGTGACTGTTGGCTGACAAACCACTTCAGGTCGGGCAGGTCCAGATCCTTGCGACTCTGGCTGACGGTCGACTCGATCCACCCGGGAGCCTTTCTGCGGTACGGCCCCATGGACATGTCGTTTTCACCCAGGTGATAAAAGATCCCTGCTAACTCGACGCGGTTCCCCCTGTCGGTGATCTCCTTGACGGCCGCTCTGACGAAGTCGACGAAGCGGGCGTAGATGTTGCGGGATTTTGCGACGCTGCCCGCCGGCGTCCAATCGTTGATCTGTGTACCGCTGTGGGTGAACTTGGCGATCGCGATGTTGCCGGGCAGCTTGGCAGAAAGTGCCTGGCCAAAGCTGAGTTCCGGGCCGAACGTGTCGTAGTATCCGGCCGGTCCCAGGGGCTCCCACGAGTCGGAGGTCTTGTAGCCGCCGCCGAGGCTGTACTTGAAGGCGATGCGGGCGTTGTCGCGCAGCAATCGCTCCTTGCCCTTCAGCATCTTGAGTTCCTGGATGAAGGCACGCTCTCCCTCCATGTTGCGGTGCCCTGCCAGGACGAACAGCCTGACTCGACTTCCCTTCTTGTAGGGCCATTTTCTGAGCGGTCGGGACGACTTGCCGGCTTTCCCGATGGTGGCCAGGTAGGCCGTGGCGTAGTTCACACCGTGTTCGAGTTGCCCCAGCGTCCCGTAGTGGTAGTGCAGTCCGACCCCCCCACCGATCTCCACTCCGACGTGTGAGGTCGGAATGTACTCCGCCAGCGGATCGACATCGGTGACCGCCCTCTGCCCCACGCTGATGGCGTACATCCGAGGACGCAGGTCCATACCCCAGATGGTCTTGGTGCACAGCTCCCCGATGTAGAACTTGAGCCCGGGGAGTTCCAGGTCACAACGCCACCGGGCGAGGAAGTTCTTGAGGTTCCGCCCGTAGTTGGGCATGTAGTCCTTGTTGAACATGTCGTTTTCGCCCTGGTGCCACATGAACCCCTCGATCCGGTACGGGATCTTCTGCTTGTCCAGTTCCGCCAACGAGGACCGCACCACGTCGAGTGCGAGCGGGTACATCTTGAAACCACTGGGTTCATCGGGATTCCAGTCTCCGCCCAGGTGAGTCCCTCCCGCAGCGACCTTGATGATCGCAATGGGGGCCTTGATCGACTTCGAAATTCTCCGAGCAAAACTCAGTTCCGGACCGACGACTCCGTTGACCGGCTGCAGGGCCACCCAGCCGTCGGACCGCGTCTTGTTCTGGCGACCGATGCAATAAGAGAACCGCACACCCTCCTGCGGCGCTTCGAGGCCGACAAATGGTGGAAACCTCTTGATGTCCTTCACCTTCGAATCCGAGCCGACCATGTTCGACTGGCCGGCGAAGATGAACACGCGGAGCGTCCTGTCATCGGCTGTTTCTGCCGCTCTCAACGGAACCGCAACTGCCCACAAAAACAGCAGGCTCACCAACGACGGCATCGTTCTCGAAGTCTGTCGGCGTGACATGTCCTGGATCTCTTTTCTCTCGAAGTGCCGGCGAAGGTCCAAATCACGAACACCGGCGATCGGTTCAATCAATAATCGGCGATCGCCCCGTCGTGATTGTGCCTGGGATTTGGCCAACCGCCGTTTCCGGGCATCTTCGCGTGCATCTTGTCGACGGTCTGCTGGTCGATCTCGACCCCCAGTCCCGGTCCCTGTGGCAGGGACGCGTATCCCTGCTTGTCGATCGTCCACGAAACGCGGGCGACGTCATCCGGATTGTAGCCTCTGCCGCCCTCGTGGATCAGGAAGAACGGGATCGAGGCGATGGAGTGGAAGCTGGCGCTCATGCTCAGGACGGTGCTCGCGTTGTGCGAAGCCAGCACCGCGCGGCGGCTGATTTGACGTGGGACGTGTTGAGACACGGTGATTGTGTCCTCGAATGAAACCGGTTGGAGCAGCCCCTCGCGGCCACGTGGGGCGTTCGGTCGTGATGATGTGCAGACCTCCGGTACCGTGCAAGCACGCAAGGCTCTTCGGGATCCCGAAGAGCTACTCGGGTGGTTCTGCTATATTTCCGTCTTGGTGAAATCGACGGCTTTCCCCGGAAGGCTTTTCTTGCGGAGCCCCGGTCGTGTTGCCGCAGGCACGGATGCATGTCCTTCACGAGCGTAGCGTTCCTGGTGTTGCTGCCGATCGTCTGGGCCACTTACCGGGGCCTGCGACGACGTGAATGGCAGAACCTGCTGCTCGTTTGTGCCAGTTAGGTCTTCTACGGCTGGTGGGATGCACGGTTCTGTGTCCTGATGCTCACTTCCAGCCTCGTCGATTATGGCCTCGGCCTGGCGCTGGGATCCAAACCGGACGACTCCACCGAAGGCAAGGCCGGACACACCGATCACCGCCGCCGTCGCCGGTTGCTGGGACTCATCCCCGGACTGGCAGTGCTGTTGCGAATGATCGCCGTCTTCACACTCGCCTGCGCGTTCTGGGTATTCTTTCGTGCGGACAACATGTCGGACGCGTGGATGATCTGGAGAAAGATCATCACGGAAATCCACATCGTCGATGGCTATCGGGAGTTGTTGCTGGAGTACCGCAGCCGCGGTCCGTTGATCGAAATCGTCCATCTCGTGTTGGCGTTCCTGGCAATCGAGTGGTTCAACCGCCACAAGCCACATCCGGTCGATTTTCGGGGTGGCCCCGGCCATTGCGGTGGTCGGCCTACTCGGCCCTGGCCTGGCTCGTGATCGAATACGGCGGCCGTGGCGAATCGAACCCCTTCATCTATTTTCAGTTCCAGTTTTCGGTCCAAGCCCGGCACTCCATTCGGGCTGATCTCCCGTTTCCCGGTCCATCCTGGACAGCCGACCGATGCCCCTGGCTCCGAGAGTTCGGACATCGATCGAATGGCTGGCAACGCTGGTGAGCGTACTGCTGGTTCTGGAGATCTGCACTCGATCGTTCTCGAGCATCCCCGAGTCGGTCATCGAACGGGACGACCTGATCGGAGTCCGGTTCAAGCGGTCTCTGGATCTCCAGAGATACGACGCGGAATCCGACCGCGTGGTCCCACTGCAAACCAACACGCAGAGATTTCGGGATGAGGAATGGACTCGGGACAAGCCGCCGGGAGTTCGGCGGGTGGCCGTTTTTGGCGATTCCTTCATTGCCGCCAATGCCCTGCCTTGTGAACAGATCCTCGTCTCGCGGCCCGAGAGCCTGCTCAATCGCTCGAAAGGTCCACGACACCAGGTGATGAACTTCGGGATTGGCGGGTCGAGCACGGGGCAGCAGTTGGTGGCATACCGCAAGCTGGCTTCCGAGTACGACCCGGACGTGGTCATCGTCTGTTTCGGCAACTCGTCGGACGTCACCGACAACAGCAGTGAACTATCGAGCAATCCCATCCTGCGTTGCCGGATTGAAGCCGACGGACAACTGCAGACGGTTGTCGTCACAACCGCACAACGCCGCGGTTCTCAGTTGCTGAATCGCTACAGCCGTTTCTACGATTGGCAGAAACACGTCGTGAACCGATTAGTCAAGCAGTTGCGTCGAGGGGTACGGCCCCTGGAACTCCGGCACCGGGTCTACGACACCAATCTCGACCCGCGATTTGAACGAGCGTGGGATCTGACGGAGAGAATCCTCGTGCAGTTTCGAACCGAAGCTTCCAATAACGGGACCAGGCTGGTTGTCGTTTCGATTCCCGCATCGTCACAGATCCACCGTGACCAGTTTGAACGTCTGCGAGAACAGGCCGGAACCGGCTCGCGGATGGAAGACGATTTTCCGGACACCCAACTGGCAACCATCTGTCGCCGATCGAGGATTCCCTACCTGTCGTTGCTGCCCGCTTTTCGAGCGGCTGCGCCCGACCGGGACTCCCGGGTTCTTCAGCAGCGACTTTTCCTGGGTGGAGCCGGCCACTTCAACAAGACTGGGCATGAGCTGGCAGCAGATGCGATCATCAAGTGGCTCGACCGATCTCAGCAACCGCCATCCCTCGAAGACAGAACCAACTTCACCCCGGTGACAAACAAGCCATGACCGACACATACCACGAGACATTCGACAACGGACCCGGCGGCTGGTACGGCTGGGACAGCAATTTCGCCGGTGACAAACCGCTCGAACTGGTCGATGGAACCGTCATCTCGAGATCCCCTTGGTGGATCGACTACAACCACGCTCCCCCCGGTGCCGGCTACATGCACCTGCTGTTCATGCTCGACACCCTCGGAGGTCCGAGCGAACGGAAACGGACCATCGCCGGTGACAACCACTTCGTCCAGCAGGGGTTCAGCACGAACTTCGTCGACGCTGAATGGACCTTTCGACTGAAGGGCGAGTTGATCTCACACGACACCCAACTGCTGCTGCTGTGCCAGGGAGTTCACGAGGGCATCTGTTCGGGATGGCTGCTGACCGGACAGCCGATCACGGTGACCGACGACTGGACCGAATCGACACTGCACACCCGGTTGGACGCCGACCAGTGGACGTGCCTGGGCAGCCGTCACGACCGGACCACCAGTTACGGCGTCAAGCCGCTGGAAGCCGTGTTGTCCGACGTCAACACCGACATCCTGCTGGTCCTGTTCCCCCTGGACATCGCTCCCATGGGTCCCCTCGACGGCGACCCGCACACGCTGCGACCCGACGTGGATTACCCCGTCTGGCGCCATCGCCTGCCGGAAGGGTACGTTGCCATGGACGAGGCTCGCATTCACTTCTCGTGAAAGTCGATCGAGTTCGGGTCACCACTCTAACGCTCGCCCTTGAGCACCCAGTCGTCGGCGTGGGCTTTCAACGCCTTATCGTCACGAGCCCCGTAATGGGGGATCGGCAGCCCCCGCTCGTGGACACCGAGATCGGGAGCCTTTCCCGTGAAACCGTTGTCGTGGATGTTGGGCAGCACCACGCCCGCGTCGATCGCGGTGGCATCGGCCTTGAGCGTGAGCAACTGGGGCGGAATATCGATCACCTTGCCGCCGGGCTGACTTCGCCACAGGTCCGCCGGCAGCGACCAGTTCTCGAACGTCGATTCCGCCTCGATGTCGATTCCGTGCGGCTCGACCCCCGGCAGAAACTCGGCGAACTTCTTGACCCGTCTGAAATGAGTCTGTCGCTTGGTACGGGTGTCGTACCAACCAAACACATCGCCGATGAAGACATTCGGCGGCGGCTTCTGCTTGCCGAAGGCGTCGTAATCCAGGTCGGTGGCCCAGGACGGAAGGAAGCCGGTTTCGGAGAGCGGGTAGTTGGTGTAGCGGCGAATAGAGGCCACCTGCTTGGGGTCAGCCACATGCGCGATCCACAGGTAGTCACTATGAGTGAGGTTGTACCAGATGTTGTTTCGTGACACGCAGTTGAGCAACAGGTACGCGGCCCCGACGCCCGCCTTGCCGACGATGAAACTGTTGTTGATCATCACGAACCGGTCACAGACCCGCAGCTTGAACATCGTCGTGTCGCTGATGATCTGGTTGCGGATGATGTACCAGGGCGAGCCAAGCATCGGCTGAAAACTGATCCCGGCCTTGTGGGTTTCCTGGATCCGGTTGCCCCACATGCGGACGTTGCCGTAACCCGAATCGGGTTCGAGACCGTCGTCGGAGACTTCGAAGATGTCGTTGCCGAAGATGTCGCAGTTCCGGCCGGGGTACGACACGCCGTCGGCGGTCCTCGAGATGGTGTTGTAACACACGACGTGGTGGCTCGAGTGGTTCAACTCGACTCCCTCGCCTGCCGAATGTTCGCGGCCGTACCCCTTGGCGGTCCGGCGGTCCTTGTCCCCGATGATCACGTTGTCGCTGACGACCCACCGGGTCGCCTTGTAGCGCCCCAGCAGCACGCCGTAATGGAACCCCTGGATCAGGTTCCTTCGCAGCACGATGTCGGTGGCATTGATCCGGTCACGCACCCCGTTTCGGGCGGCCTCGGCAATCCGCGTGATCTGGAATCCCTCCAGCCACAGGTGATTGGCATGGATGTTGAGGTGATGGAGATCGACACGGCCGTCGCCGGCGGGAATCCAGTGGACCCGTCGGCCCGGCTGTCCCGATGTCTTCGGAGAAAACCGGCCGTAGTCACCCTTGTGCATCAGGAAGACATCACCCGGCTTGGCATCCGCGTCGGCCGCAGCCAGGCCACGAAAAGGATCGTCCCCGGTTCCCGTTCCGCCGCCGTCACCAGGGACCACGTGCCGCCGCCGCCCATTGTCGGGGAGCACCAGGTCCTCCCACGTCTTCACTTCAATCTGTCGGACCGTGTTGCCGCCGTCGGGATCCAGCACGGTCAACCTCACCTCGTAGGTCGTCCCCGGCCGCAGGAACAGCACACTGCCGGCCAGCATGTTGTAGCGACGGTCGGCCTTGGTCGTCCCGTAGTAACCGTGATAGTCAATCCTCAGCAGGTCCATCGCCTTGGACCACTGCGACCGCCCTGACCGGCGATATTCGACTCGACATGTCGCATCGTGGTCAGCATCGCCCTGGATGTCCCACTCGATGCCGATCGAGTTGAGCGTCGAGTAACGACGGAGCGTCTCGACGCGGGTCGCGTCGCCCTCGGCGGCAGCGGCCGACGTCATCGAGAGCATCAACAACACGATCGGTGCCAGGACGCTGCACCGCGAGATGAGCTTGGACACGGTGAGAGTCTCCGTTCGACCACGGGCCGGTGACCCGACCGGTGCAGCCTATCAACGCACCGTTGACATGGCAAAACACCGTCTCCGCAGATACCCGTGTCTTCAGGCAGCGGGTTGCTTGAAGCCCTGCCCCGTTCTGGGTGAGACTGGGACAGGTAAAACGCGGACTCACGCAGAAGATCTTCCGGGATACGTCATCATGACCAGAAAGTGTTCCCAGGTTCTCGGCAATTGTTCCATCGGGCTGGCAGCCGTTGCGTTGGCGTTGCTGGCCTTGCTGGTGATCGAGGTCTCCGACATTCGGGCGGAAACACCTCGTTCGGTCGCCGGAAAGAAAGTCATCAGTTTCGGCTGGGACATGCCGTCGGCCACCGAATTCTCCGAACACGCCCGCCGGCTCGAGACCAGTGGCCTCGATGGAGTGGTGCTCAATTTCTCGAGGCGATACGACGGACCGAATCCCGGTGGGCAGGACGACGTCTATGACATGAGGTATCGCTGGGTTCACTGGGAGCCGATCAAGCTGGCCGAGATCCAGCACAACATCGACGCACTGAAATCGGTCGACAGCCGGAAGTTGAAGCACAATTTCCTGGCGATGTACACGAGTTCCAATGCGACCAGCGTGTCGCCGGCGCAGTTCTTCATCTGGGACAGGCGAAAATACGACACCACGAAATTCAAGCCGTTCCGTCCCAACCGACCGGGCGAGCCGCAGAGTTGGCCCAAGGATCCTCGCGGGTACTTCGACGCGTTCAGGAACAACATGGTGCTGGCCGCCAGGCTCTGTCGCCAACTGGGACTGGCCGGATTCTGCATCGACCAGGAGACCTACGGCCGGGGCCCGATGGACGATGTCTGGCCCAGGCAGGTCTTCGGCGAGGACCTGCCCACGATCCGGGCACGTGTCCGCAGGAACGTGGCCAGGGTGTTCCGGGCCGTCTGCAACGAGTTTCCTGAAATCGCGATCCTGCTGATTCCCGGGGGTCGTTATGACGACGACTGGGAACACAAGGACTCGCTGGCGATGGCCTTCACCGACGGCATTCTCATGGGACTGGGACCGAAGGCCTCGCTGCACGATGGCGGAGAAAAGGCCTACGACATCAGCCGCCACAAGCGGTTTGTCGCGTTGAAACGGGAGATCCGTCGCGCGGGCCTGAAGCACTCGGCCGACAGCGACCTGTACCGCAAGCGGATGAAGCACAGCTTCGGCATCTGGCTGGACTTCCGCAGCGTGAGTTACGGCGGGTGGTACCAGGACCCCTTCCTCAACCACTTCACGCCCCGTGACCTCGGTGATGCCCTGCACAACGCACTCTACGAGAGTGACGGTTACGTGTGGCTCTACAACGAGACGGCAATCATGTGGCCGGCCAAGTGGCGACGGACCAAGAAGCCGAATGTCATCGATGACTACTACGCAGCGATCCGCAACTGCAAGCAGCCGCGTCCCCTGGACCGTCCACCCGACCCTCGGGGTGCCGACAACGAACCGCTGCCCGACCGTGCCACGTCGATCAAGACGGCCGGTGATCGCCTGGAGACGGCTGCACCGGGAATGAAGCTGATCCAGAAGATCGACAGCGGATGGGAGATCGCATTCGACCCGGAAGATATCGGCCTCTGGTCACAGGGCATCCGTTCTCCCGGGGGAGAAGCCCGGTTCGACTGGAAGAAGATCCGCGTCGGCGAGTTCTGGGAGAACCAGGGCCATCGCTACAACGGTGCCGCCTTCTACCGGGTCAGCTTCAAGGTGCCCGAAAAGTACCGGGGCAAGAAGATCTACATCGTGATCGGCGGCCTGGCCAACAAGTGCGCCGTCCACCTGAACACCTGGGACTGGATCTACGGCGTGTACATGGGACCGGGCCTTCGAGTCGGAGCCGCCCCGCTGGTGTTCCCGGCCCGGGGAGTCAAGTTCGGTGCAAAGGACAACCTGCTGAGAATCTACGTCCGCAACCCGCGGGGGCCAGGTGGTATCTACAAGCCGGTCTGGGTTGCCGTGAAGGAGCCGACCGGCTGAAACCGGCCGGAGACCTCCACCCCGCCCGAACGAGCAACCGCTCACGGAAACCCCGGAACAAGGGAAACGCCGATGCGAAATGCACTTCGAAGCCAACGGATTTCGGTCGTCCTGGCCGGACTGGTGTCGGTTGTGGTGCTGTCGACGACCCCGGCCGCACCCGGCCAGGACAAAAACGTACCGCAGATCTCGATCGGCCCCTCGCTCAAGTTGGGTGACGTGAGTGATGCCGGGGAGGTCGACCTGATGATCTCACCGACAGGAGCGGTCGCGGCCTTTGTACCGACCCGGCGCTGGCCCGGGCGCGAGGGACAACTGTGGATGTCTTACCGGGTCTCCACCGACGGGGCCGGACGTGGTCCGGGCAGTTGGAGGCGCCGATGCCCGATCCCACGGCACCGGTGACCGGCAGGGGCCGGACGGTCCAGGACACTCCCACCGGGGTCATCAGGCGAGTCGGCCGCTGGGAACACATGATCCGCCCACCGACCTGGTTTTCGGCCAGAAACGCACGTTTCAGCAACGACCTGATGAGCTACCGGGTCGAGGCCCTGCGGGCCGAATTGCCCGAGGCGATCGTACTGGTCAAGGAACCGGACGGTGTCGCGTTTCGGACAGAGCGGGTCCTGCCACTGAATGATCGCAACCAGATGGTTCGCTTGAGCAACAACGAGTTTCTGCTGGCGATGCACGGCCGCTTCAAGGGCGATACGAAATCCCGGGTGTTCCTGATCCGCTCGCTCGACGGCGGTCGCCTGTGGCGGACGTTCACGACGATCGGCTACGCGGCGGCGGATCCTGATCCCGGCCTGCCGGGCAGGTTCTCCGGTTTCACGGCGCCGAGCATACTCAAACTGCCCAGTGGAAAACTGCTGGTGGCCATGCGTGGAGACACCCCGAACAAGCCGCCCTTTCGACCGCTCCACTTCAGTTGGTCCGAGAATCGCGGGGCCAGCTGGTCGAAGCCGAAACCGGCTCGGCCTCACCTGTTTGCGGTGTCTCCGACGCTGGTTTCCCTGGATGGTGGCCTGCTGGCCTGCGTGGTGTCACAGCCTCAGCCGGCGATCGCCTTCAGCAGCGACGAAGGACGTACCTGGAGCCGCGGCCAGGCGATCCCCGGAGCAGAGATCCGAGCCACCGGCCAGGTCGACCTGGTCAAGATCGGCCCCGACAGGCTGCTGATGCTGGCCGCTGGCCGATCCGGTGGCGTTCGCATTTTCCCGATCTCGCTCAAGCCGAAGCCGGCAAAGCCCCGGAAAACCGTGCCGCCGCGAAACAAGTCCCGCGAAATCCTCAAGATCACCCACGGCAAGTCGGTCAAGCTGGGGCCTTACGGCTATATCAACGCCGCCACGCTGGGCGTTTCTCAGTCCGGAGTGATCGCGGCCGCTGTCGGTATCAGGAATTGGCCCGGCATGCACGAACAGTGGATCACCTTTCGAGTCTCCAGGGACAAGGGGAAGACATGGACCGAGCCCCTGCAGGGGTTCGGGCCTGTGAGATCCGGAGTCGAGGCCTGGGCAACGCTCAGAAGCGGGGGGGCTCTGCAGGTCGGGGGGTGGCGAATGTCGCGCGATCCGGACCGCAAGGGGTGGTGGAAGACGATCCTGACACGATTCGACAATGACATGATCCGGTACCAGATCGAACCGATCCGGGTGTTGATGCCAGATGCCGGTTTCACGATCAGCGAACCGTCACCACTGTTCATTTCCGGTCCCCACTTCGGGACCGGACGGGTGATTCAACTCCCCAACGGGGACCTGCTGTCGCCGATGCAGGGGAAATTCCAGGGCGACACCAAGCTCCGCGTGTTCGTCACTCGCTCGGTCGATCGTGGCCGAACGTGGCGTTACATCGGCACGATCGCCTACAACCCGGTGGACCAGCAGACGGATTTTCCCGGCCAGTACGTCGGTCATGCCGAGGCGAGCATCGCCCTGTTGCCCAACGGTCAACTGCTGTCGGTGATGCGAACCCAGTACACGCAATACACCGGCGAGTACCGGCCACTGAATGCCAGTTGGTCCGATGACCTGGGCAAGACATGGACGAAACCCGTACCGACGTCTCCACACCTGATGAACATCCACCCGAACCTGATCGTGTTGGACAACGGCGTGGTGGCCTGTGTTTACGGTCGGCCGGGGTTTCACGCGGTCTTCAGCGTCGACAACGGACACACCTGGCAGGACCGCGTCAGCTTCTCTCATCTTCCGGAACCCCGCATCACCGGACAGGTCCATGCCAACAAGATCGGTCCGAATTCCCTGATGGTCATCGGGGGCGTCTCCGCGGGCGGCACCCAGGTCTTTCCGTTGACCGTCGAGCGGGCAGTGGCTCCGAAGGCGGTCGGGGAATTGGCCGGCAGAGTACTGGATGCCGCCGGCCGTCCGATCTCCGGTGCATCGGTGCAACGCGGACCCAACCGTTACGCAGCCGACGACTGGCTCGAACACAAGACCGAGCTGGATACCTGGAAGGCCGCTCCGGAGGTTGTCGGCAACCCGCAGTTGGCGTTCCGGTCGATCCGGCAGCCTGATGACAAGACCACGGTCCAGACGGATCCCAAGGGCCGATTTCGCATGACCGGCGTCAAACTCGGCGAGTTTGTTCTGGCCGTCGAAGCCAGGGGCTTCGCACCGCAACATCGGCACGTCAAGGTGGGCCCTCGACCACAACAGCACGAGTTCGCGCTGGAAGCGGGGACACGCATCTGCGGCCGGATCGTCGATTCGGAGGGCAAGCCGATCAGCGGTGTGTGCGTTGTGCTCGATCACTGGCACTGTCACACCGACCACAGCGGTTACTACCACTGGTCAGCCAAGGCGCCATTGCCCGAACAGGTGACCGTAAGCGCCTACAAGCGGTACAACGACAAGTACGTGAAATTTCAACAACGGATCCCGCTGTCAGAGCTCGAACGTCGCCCGATCGTGCTGAAGACACTCGTGAAGTAGCGCCCGGTCCGCCGGTGTCTCCGGCCTGGGGCCGGATTCGGCCGCTCGTTGAATTGCGCCACCGGTAAGCCCTGGAACAGAGGCAAAGGTCGACCGTGGCCGCACACGGAGTGTGGTTTGTTCAGTTGGTCTCTGCGGGCCACTATCGTTCGGCGATCAACTTCACCGGTTTCCAGATGCCACCCCCGAACGGCCCGTAGTCGACGACGCGGACCGCGATGTGATTCGACCTGCCCGAACGCAGCCGACCGGTGACATCGACCAGGAACCGCTTCTTCCACGGGTCGCCCTTCGTGTAAGCCCAACCGTCCATGTTGTGGCTGCCCACCTTCACGCCGTTGACGTAGACCTCGGCACCATGGGCAACGGCACCGAAGGCCAGTTGGATCTTCTTGCCCGGGGGCAGCAACGGTGCCTCGAACACCTGTCGATACCAGCCGTAGCCGTCGTACGTGCGGTACCCGTGGTTGTCCCACGGAACCAGGTCGGTGATCCAGAACCAGGATCGCTCGAAAACGCCGGGCTTGAACCACCCCTCCTTCACCCCGACGTTTTCCGGGTCGATCCGAAATCGCCACAGGTGTCCCAGTTCGGCCAGTTGTCGGTGAGACTTCCACAGGTCTCCGAACGTCTTCTGCTCGTCGTAACCCACGAACTCAGGGAACCCGGGTACCGGCAACCCCAGCTTACGAGGTGGCAACGCGCTGCCGGGGTGCGGAGATGCGTGGGCGTCGAGATTTCGGGCTAGCGGCACCAGGGGCTGTGGCCCGCGGGCGGCGGCGATCGCCTCCTTGTAGGCCTTGGGAATGCCGATCGCTTCCCGGTTCGAACCGTCCCACAGGTTGCAGCCGGGTGTGTACAACCAGACGTATCGGTCGCTGTGCCTGAGCGCGGCGTGCAGCGAGAAGGCCAGTTCTTCCGGCGTGTAGTAGTTGCTGTTGAACGCCTCGGAGAAACCCAGCGTTCCGAATCGACCGATCAGGAACGAGAAGCCCGCCTCGCAGTGCGTGGCGTACTTGGTGGGCACGCGGCTGAGGTCTCGCATCGTCTGCTTCATCACCCGCCGCGCACTGGAGAAGGTCGCCGGGGCACGATAGCCATAGGCCATCTCGTGGCCGTCGATGATCTTCGCCTTGCCTGTGCACTCGGACAGCAACCCGTCGAAGAACGCCCGCAGCAATTCTCCATCGGCAGCCGGGTCGGTCTCCCCCCTGGTCTGGCTGGGACCGTGCAGCGAGATGATCTGGATGTCGGGGAAGACCGGATTGATCGCCCGCATGATCTGGGCACCGCGACGGAACGCCTGGTCTGCGTACTGGGCGGCCGTCCTGGTTTTCTCGTACTTCAGGCCCCGGTGATTCCACAGGTTCGTGCCGTAGTACGCCTCATCATCGAACATCATCCCCTTCAGGCCCGCCCGCCTGCAGTACTCGGCACTGACCTTCCAGTTGTTGACACAAGCCTCAAACTCATCGTCAAACCAGTCCGGCACCTTCTTCTTCTTGTCACCGCTGGTCAGGTAGGTCATCAGGAAGTTGTGCTTGTACCTCCTGGCCTTGGCCAGGCCGGCCCGCGCGTGCGCGATGGCTTCTTCGAAATCCTCGATTCGATGCCGGTCCATGCGGAACGGACGCCCGATCGCCTCGGTGACCACACCGTCTTTCCAGGTGGTCGGATACATGGCGACCCCGTCGATCCCCGGCAACGCCTCTTCAAGTTCGCGGACACTCTTGTTGAACCCCCTGGCCGACGGCCCCTTGAAGGCAACGATCTTCTTGTGGGAAGCAATCGACTGGCAACGGGCGTCGGTGGTCATTGCCGTGACCAGCCCGACCGAAACGACGATGACCCAATGGTTGATTCTCATGGCGGCCTGACGTTCAAAATTCTGAAACGGGGGTGTCTGGAGTTCAGCTTCACAGCAATCCTATCAACCGGAATAATACCGGATCACCTCCCGGACACAGAAACCACCTGCCCAAACTGCCGACCAGGATCATCAAGAAGAACAATTGAGTTGGGCGGTCACTTTTGACATAACAGGATTCGATGGCGCACCCCGCATACCCGATGCACCCGAGAAGCCGACGCCGAGCACTCCAGGTGGGAGGCCTCGGCCTGTTTGGCTTGTCGTTGGCCGATGTCGAACGGCTGGCCGAAGGGGCCGCAACAGCCGGATCACCATCGACGCACCGCTCCGTCCTGCTGGTCTATCTGCCCGGTGGCCTGTCGCACATCGACAGCTTTGATCCCAAGCCACTGGCTTCGGCCAAGACCCGGGGCGAATTCGACGTGATCCAGACGCGGGTCCCCGACCTGCGGATCTGCGAACACCTTCCCCGACTGGCCGCCCGCAGCGACCGCTGGTCACTGGTCCGTTCATTCGGCCACCCGACCAACGACCACACTCAAGCGCATCACTATGTGCTGTGCGGCAAGATGGAGTTGCCGTCTCCCTTCGATCGTGCGAAGCCGATTGCCAGTGATTTTCCGTCGATGACGGCCGTCGCCGGTTCGAAGCTCGAGGCCACCGGCCCGCTTCCCTCCGCGGCTATGCTGCCACGGCTATTGATCAACGTCGCCCGCCAGGTCCGTGGGGGACAGACCGCCGGACGGATGGGCGAACGACACGATCCCTGGTTGCTGAAAGCCGCCGCACAGTGCAATCAATACGGTTCGTGTCCGGACTGCTTCATGTTCTCGAACATGAAGACACACAAGCACACCGGGTTTCCGGTGCTCCGGGCCCCCAATCCTCGCCGTCCCCAGGACGTGACGATTCGCCGGCTGGATCGCCGCAGCAATCTGCTCGACGAGCTGGAGCAACAGCAACGTCAACTCGAACGGTTCGCGAGTGTCCAGCGGTTCGGACGCCAGCGTGAACGGGCACTGTCGTTGTTGACCTCGCAGAAGATCCGCGACGCACTGGATGTCGAACACGGTGATCCCCGTACGTTGGCCCGCTACGGCGACGACCTGTTCGGCAGGACGTTGTTGTTGTCCAAGCGGTTGATCGAGAACGGCGTACGAATGGTCCAGGCGCACCTGGGTCGTGGGGTCTCGTGGGATACGCACGGTGACAACTTCCCGCTGCTGAAGAACAGGTTGCTGCCACCGTTCGACCGCGCTCTCACGGCGTTGATCGACGACCTGCACGAGAGCGGGATGCTGGAGACCACACTGGTGGTCGTCTGCAGCGAGTTCGGTCGCACGCCGAAGATCTCACGGCTCGAGCAACACTACAAGCTGCCCGGTCGCGATCACTGGGGAGCAACCCAGTCGATGCTGATGGCCGGGGGTGGCGTCGAGGGAGGCCGCGTGATAGGCGAGACGGACCGGATCGGTGCCTACCCGGTCGACGAGCCGGTGACCCCGCAGAACCTGGCGGCCACCCTCTACCAGACGCTGGGGATTCCCCGCACTGCCGATTGGCACGATGTCGGCGGCCGGCCGTACCACGTGTACGAAGCGGACCCGATTTCGGGACTGACCTGATACACCCCGACGGCCCGGATCAACGGCCACCGGACCTCGACGTCAGTTGGCCTTCCCGGCCTTGACGGGTTTCCTGGTTTTGGCCGGTTTCGCGGCCGCCTTCCCGTTGGCCCAGCGGATCGATGTCCCGATCATGCTCCTGAGCCCCTTGGTCGCTTCCGGGTGAGGACTGATGGACACGACCCGTCCACGTCCGAACGAGGCGGAGACGATGGCCGGCGTGTTGACCATGGTCCCCTTCTGGGGTGGATACAGGCCGACCTCGCTGCGGAAGTGAGCCAGCACGGTGTAGTCGGGCAGCAACGGATCGTTCAACGGCGAGACGATGGGACCGTTGTGATAACGGACCGTGGTTTTTTCGGGCAGTCCCTTGAAGAACGTTTTTCCGTCGCCGGTCAACTCGATCTGCACGTTTGCCGCTTCTCCCCGGAACCACATCTGCTTGGAGCCGACCCCCTCGATCTCACGGGCCCCGGTGAACACCGAGGTGTCGACGACCTTCAGCGACCACGGATAGTGGGCCGAGCAGAGAAACGCTCCGGCACACACTCCGATGCAACCCCGGCCCCCCGCGATGAACTGCCGCACCGCGGCTCGGCCGGTATCACCCAGCGATTTTCCCTGGCGAGACCCACTGCCACCGGGAAACAACAGGACATCGAACTGACGGATGGTCTGAGGACGGATGTCACCCGGACCGATCACCGAAGACTGCATGTCGGTCTCGTGTCCGATCAACTCGATGAAGCGGTTCACGCCACCCGCAGACGCTCCCGGCCCATCGAAGATGCCGATCGAGATGTCATCGGACCGGGGATTCACGAGCGTGTCGACCTGCGAGTCCTCGATCATCTCCAGTGACCCAAGCACCTCGTTGACCAGCAGGCGGTGCTGGCGGGTTCGCAGGGACAGCGGCTGGGACTTGAAGGTGGTCTCCACGATCATGCCCGGGATCTTCAGGTGGTGCAGGCAGCCGCGGACCCAGCTGCCGATCACAGGCCCGCCCCCCAACGGCACGAACCGGCGGTCCTTGTCGGTGATCGTCAGGTTGACGGTGTTGAGCATCCGATCGACCAGCGGCCGGATCCTGTCGGTTCTCAGGTAGATCAGGCTGGTGCCGACCGATCTCTTCTTTCCCCTCGGCGGCTTGTGACTGACGTTGAACTCGTAACCCTCGTGCAGGTCCAGCACCCAGTCGGGCTTCACCTCGAGAGTCAGATTCCAGATCTCGCCTGCCAGCACACCCCGCGGGGACTCCGTCCTCGGGCTGGGAAAGTTCCGGTTGAGGTCCCGCTCTTCCATCGGCCGGTCGGGCACGTAGCGGATGTTGGCCGTCCGCCCCAGGCGGTTCGCGCAGGGAAGCACGACCAGTCTCCCGCGACGGATGGTCCAATGCCGAATCTGCTCGGCCGCATAGGCCCCGGCCGGCTCGTTGCCGTGCACCCCTCCCACGATCATCACCGTCGGACCAGGCTTGCCGGTTTCGATCCTGTAGTAGGGAGTCTCCCATTCGGTTCCGACCGCGATGGAATCCGACGAGCGGCGAGGTTGACTCGCCTTATCACTCGCAGTGGACCACCCGCTGGTGAACAGAAAGGCGCCAAGCGAAATGACGCCAAGCAGAAATCTGCGACGCGAGAGCAAACTCATGGCTGCCTCTTCAGTCCGTGTCAGGTCGAACAACGAAAGCAACATCCGGCAGTCGGAAACTCACCGACAAGCCCGTGTCGACATTTTCCCGTTTCGGGCACCTGATTTCACCCGTGATCATCCCTGACGCATCGAATTGGATCGTACTCCCTGTCACGCCAATCGGGCGACGACCACCGTTCATCGTGGTTGCGGCGTTGATTCACGTTCCGGTTTTCGTCGGGCGACCGCCGCTTTTCCGGCCCGAGCCAACTCGACTCTCAGTCCGGCAATGACACCGGCATGCTTCGTGGACATTGCCAGGTTCACGTATTCGTCGGGATCTCTTCCGAGATCGTAGAGTTCCTCACCATCGGGCCAGAGAGCGTATCGCCAGCGGCCAGACCGAATTGCCTTGCCGAGTTTCTGGCCGCGACGGACGACCGTGTACGCCACGTTCTTCCCGGGCGACCCGGGGTCGCGAAGCATCGGGACCAGGCTGCGGCCCTGCAGGTCGTCGGGGGGGTTCACCGAGCAGAGCTCGGCGAGTGTCGGAAAGAGGTCGACCAGCTCGACCAGCCCGTCGCTCGACGAGCGGGGCCTGGTCAGGCCGGGGACCCGAATCAACAGCGGGACGCGGTCGCAGACCTCGAACAGCGTCACCTTGCCCCACATGAAATGCTCTCCGAGTTGATAGCCGTGATCGGAGGTAAGCACGACGATCGTGTTGTCTCGCAGGCCGTTTCGCTCGAGGGATTCCAGCAGCATGCCGATCTGTGCATCGATGAATGAAATGCAGGCGTGGTAGGCCTGGGTGTATTCACGTCTCAGCGAATCGTTCTCTTCACCCAGCTTGAAGCCGAACCCCTGGAATCGCTTGACCATCGCCGAGCGGGGAGCCTGGTCCCAGAAACCGGCCGGCGTCATCGAGAAACGGAGTTCCGACGCGGGGTAGAGCCGGAAGTAGCGGTCGGGAGCCAGGAATGGAACATGCGGCTTCTGGATTCCACAGGCGATGAAGAAGGGCTGTTTGCCTTGGGTCTTCCGGTCGAGCCACGAGACGACCTGGCGGACATTCTTGCCGTCCTTGTGCTGCTCGTCACGAAGCCCGGACCGACCGTACCCCGGCCGCTTTTGTCCACGTGTCTGCGTCGAAAGCGTATCCAGGTGCTTCTTCCACAGCCGGCGAGTCTTCCCCTTATCGACCGGTCCGTGCCTGGCTTCAAAGACCTTCCTGGCGGCGGTCACATGAGGCATCTCGTCGTTCTGGAATCGCAGGAACCGATTCCAGGCGACTTCACCCGGCTCGTGTCTTGGAGAATGAAATATCTTGCCGACCGATGCGGTCCAGTAGCCCTGGTCCCTGAAGCACTGCGGCATGGTCTGCGTCCGGGGCCGCGTCTGCCGGATATCGGCCTTGTTGTCCAGGACCCCGGTCGATTCCGGATAGAGCCCACTGAGAAACGAGGCGCGGGACGGGCCGCAGACAGGGTACTGGCAATACGCCCGACCGAACCGCATCCCGGCCAGTGCCAGGGCATCGAAGGCGGGTGTCCTGATGTGACGGTAGCCGGATGTCGAGACGTGGGTATTCAGGTCATCGCAGACGATCAGCAGCACGTTCGGTCGGGCCGCCGGTTCCGCCGCGAAGACGGTCCCCGCCAGCAACCATCCGAAGATGACACCCGCAACGCTGGTCCTCATGGGTTCTTTCGTCCACCCTTCCCGGCGGCCTTGCGTTGGGCCCGCTTGCTCCCGCCGGTGATCGGATCAGCCATCTGTGCGATCCAGCGGTCGAACGCGGTTTTCAGTTCCTCGACCTGCCGGGGAGACTTGGTGGCCAAGTTGACCTTCTCCGCAGGATCCTCGGCCAGGTTGAACAACTGCAGCCGCTGGTTCATGGCATACAGCTTCCAGTTGCCCCGACGCACCGCCCATTCGCCGCGGCTGCCTTCGCTGAAGTAAAGCGTATCGTGGTGGGTCGAGGTCGTCCCGGTCAGAAGCGGTATCAGGCTCTTTCCGTCAAATGCTTTTGCCTTGTCGGGCTTGCCACCGGTGGCGGCAACAACGGTGGGAAGGATGTCGAGCGAGATGATCGGCGTGGAAATCGTCCTTCCGCCACCGAACTTCGCCGGCCAACTCACGATGAACGGAGTGCGAATGCCGCCCTCGAAGAGGCTGCCCTTGAATCCGCGAAGCGGGGCGTTGTTGGCGTTCATCGCCCTGGATCCGCCGTTGTCGGTCAGAAACACCAGGAGCGTATTCTTGAAGAGGTTCTCCTGCTTCAACTTCTCGACGACGGCACCGATGCCGTCGTCGAGATGCTTGAGCATCGCCATCAGGATCACGCGTTTCCTGGCCAGCCCGGGAAACTTGCGGCTGTAACTCTCGATGGTCTCGGCGGGCGCCTGTGGTGGTGCATGAACCGCGTTGTACGCCAGGTACAACAGGAAAGGACGCGACTTGTTGCGATCGATGAAGGCAACCGCTTCCTCGGTCAGGCGATCGGTCAGGTAGCCCTTGTCGTTGATCCGCTGCTTATTGCGATAAATCGGATGCGCGAACTTGCCCTCCGAGTCGGAACGAAGATCGAAGTAGTCGTGGCCGCCGCGGCCCATGAACTTGTAGCATTCGTCGAATCCCCGGTTCATCGCGTACCACTTCAGCGCCGGGTAATCCCTGTCGAGACCGAGGTGCCACTTCCCAATGACCGTCGAGACATACCCCTCGGGCAGAAACGACGGGAAGATCGGGATGGTGGGGTCGAAGCCGCGGCCGCCGTCGCCGGCCGAATACACCCCGACCCGTTGCTGGTATCGGCCCAGCATCAACCCGGCCCGGGTCGGCGAACAGACGTTCCCGCTCGTGTAGGCCTGCGAAAACACGACGCCGGCCTTGGCCAGGGCGTCCATGCTGGGGGTCGAGACCTCTTTGGGATGATGCGGGTTGAGACTGATGTCGGCATAACCCTGATCGTCGGTCAGGATCACCACGATGTTGGGACGATCGTTCGTGGCGGCGAGCAACGCAACGGGGGACAGAGCCAGAATCGCGGATGCCGAAAAGACGGCCTGGAGAACTGTCAGGGCGGCGGACGCCGCGAGCAGGCGTGGCATCGGGGACACTCCGGGGTCACGGGGGTGTGCAGATGTCAGGACCTCGCTCCGACGCGTCGAATCAAGCTACCTGTTGCCCCAAGGGTTCTTCAGCGGTGAGACACCGATCTTGCCGATCAGCTTGACCAGCGTGCGTCGGAACCAGCCGGCCTTGCTGATTCGGACCTCCATGCCCAATGCCCCGGGACCTTGCATGGGTGCCAGCACCATTCCGTTTCGGTTCATTCCCGCTTCGGCCAGGAATCCACGAACCTCTTGCGACGTGTACTTCTCGTCCATCCGTGCCGGCTCGATGCCCTGCTCGGCTCGCAAACGGTTGAATTCCGCCAGGGCCGCCGGTGCCGGATCACGTCTCGGCTCGTGGATGATCGCCACCCCGCCCTGCCGCAACAGCCGAAACACCTCTCGAAACGCCTGCGGCGGATCGGCCCAGTGGTGGATCGTCGAGCGGCTGATGATCAGATCGGCGGTTGCTTCCGGCTGCGGCATCTGGTGGACATCGCTCTGTTCGATCTTGATCCGGTCCGACAATCCCGCCTCGGTCACCGTCTGGCGGGCCTGCTCGACCATGTCCTCGAAGAAATCGGTTCCGATCAACTCGATGTCATTGAACTCGGGATCTGCGGCGATCTTGATCAGCAACTGGGCAGTGCCGGTGCCGATGTCCAGCAGCACCCGGTGGCCGCGGCCCATCAGCCGGTATTCCTGGGACAGACGGCGGATCATGCCGTCGTCGTAGGTCGCAACGGCATCGGTCGTGTAACGATCGTAGTCAGCTGCCGAGTAATGAACCGGCATGTTGTCGCGCATGATCGCTCTCGTTCCCCCCACCGTTGGTAGGACGAGAATAGTAGTCCGGCAAAGGGAACTCAATTCACTCCGAGCATTCCCCATGAAGGAAACCCGGATGCCACGGGCGATCCGCCACCCGTCGGCGTTTCACCGGGAAACACCCCGTTCGGGAGACCACGACAACAATAACGCTCGCACTCTCAGAACCCGTACAGTTGCGTGGCGAGTTGTTCGGTGAGACATTGTCCCGACTCAGGAGATCTTCAAGACGGGCGGCGACAGTCGACGATCCTGGACCGTATTTCGCCCAATCCTCGAACGACCGGAACAGCGGAGTAATTCGAATGCGGCTGGTGATGCTGGTTGTCGGTGGCCTGCTGTTGACGACTGAGGTGGCATGGGCCCAGGACGCCACCGTGGCCCGTTTCGGGTTTCCCCGTCCGAAACGCAAGCTGATCGTCTACGGGTGGGAACTGGGTTTTCGCGAGATGTCCGACATCCGCCGAAACGCCAAAGTCATGCAGCGTCTGCCGTTCGACGGCATCATGTTCAGCCTGTTCCACAAGGGACAGGGTCGGGACGAGGCGTTCATCCACTCAACCCGGCTGACCGACGCCCAGATGGCTTCGGCAACCAGGGAACTCTCAGCCATCCGCTGGACGACGTTCACCGACAACTTCCTGGCGGTCAAGGCGGGCGAGCGATTCCTCGACAACGGCGACCCCGGCCGCATGGACTGGTTCGACGATCGCCAGTGGGAAACGATCTGCCACAACATCGGCGTGATCACCCGTGTCGCCGTCGCCGCCGGCTGTGTCGGCCTGGGCTTCGACCCCGAACCGTACCACGCGTCGACCTGGAACTACGACCGAGCCGGCAGCCGCAAACCTCAGCCCCGCCGCGACACGAAGACATTCGCCGAGTACATCGCGGTGGTCCGAAAGCGAGGTGCCCAGTACATGAAGGCGATCCAGGCCGAGATGCCTCGGGTACGGATCTTCAACCTCTACCAGGCCATTCGCATCCCCCCCAGCCAACTGGCCGAGACGATCTACTCTCTCTACCCGGCTTTCATCAACGGAATGCTCGACGTCGCCGGGCCGGAGGTGAAACTGATCGACGGCAACGAGTACGGGTTCAGCCTGCTCACCCGCGGCGACTACACCAACGCCTACGTCAACGTCAAGGAGCGGAAACTCGCGCTGATCGACCCGAAGAACCGCGACACCTACCGCCGCCAGGTTCAGGTCTCGGTGCCCATCTACCTCGACGACATCTTCGGCAGCCACGCCAATCGCCGCTGGGTCGGGACCTACCTCGATCCCGACGACAAGCGGAAGCTCTTCGAGCACAAGTTGTTCCAGGCCATGGACTCGGTGGACGAGTATATCTGGATCTACGGTGAACGGCCCTCGTGGTTCAGCAACGCACCCCGCGTTCCCCGCTGGGCTGTTCAGAGCATCAAGACGGTCAGGCAGCAGGTCAGTCGCCTGAGACTGGAAGCTCGCCCGAAGAACACGCAGTTGATCCAACGGGTCCGCGACCGGATCGCCGTCCGCGACAAGGAACTCGCGGCGCTGAAGCCGGCCGAACGCACGACACCACGACTCCGGGAGCAGCGAGCCACGATCCATCGGCTGGCCGAAAAGGTGTCCGCCCCGGAAATCGACGGAAAGCTCGATGACCCGGCCTGGAAACAGGCCACGGTGCTGAAGCACTTCCAACCCCTGATGTACTTCGTCCGCGACCGTCGCGCGGTCGAAACCACATGCCGGGTGACCTGGGACGACCGGTTCCTCTACCTGGCCTTCGACTGCCTCGAACCTCGCATCGCAGAACTGCCGTCTTCCTCGAGCGAACGGCAACGGAACCGCAACACGCTGGTGCTGTCGAAATCGCCTCGGGCCGCGTCCTTCATCCGGATCGACGTCCCACTGTCAGGCACACCCGGCGTCCTGAAGCGGAAGTCGAGTGTCCGGGCGTGGGCCAAGGACACCACGGTGGGACGCCAACCGTCCACAGCTCACCGGACGACCGAAAGAGGATGGACGGCCGAATGGAGAGTCTCGTGGGGGATTCTCGGAGGTGCCCCGAGGACCGGTGACACCCGGCGAGCCACGGTCACCCGTGTCCGCAGCCCCTGGGCCGAACACGACAGCTGGGCCCCGCAGATCGACCCCAACCTGATCGACGACAAGCTGCTGGGAACGTGGGTCTTTGGGTCGCGGTCATCCGACTGAACGCCCGACCATCGTCCCCGGTCACGAGTCGTCGGGCAGCTCGGGCACCGGCGAGGTCTCAAGAAGCGGGCCGCGGTAATCGCTGCGGAGGACCGTCATTGCATTGACGGCCAACACGGCGACGATCCCACCGGCCACCAGGGACAACCCGGAAATCGCCTGGCCCAGGCTCAGGATCTTCTCGTCAACCAGGTAGCCGATCACCGTCGTGGTCGGTGCCGCGGCGATGCCGATCACGTTCAGGTATCCGATCGCAGTCGAACGGGCGGCCGGATCGATCACGTCAAAGGTCGTGGTCCACAGGTTGGCCACGTAGAACCCGTATCCCAGCCCGTAAGCCACCATCACTCCCGCCAGCAGGTCGAGGGATGTCACGCTGCCGAGCATGTACAGGGCCGGCACCCAGATCGCGATTCCCAGCACCTGCACCAGGATCCGACCGGTTCGCCAGCGACGGGCCAGCCTGTCGGCCAGGAATCCGCCTATCAACAGGCCCACGATCGTCGTCGTTTTGCTCCAGATCGTGGCGAACTGGCCGGCTGCCTCGTTGGTCATCCCGAATTCCTCGACGTAATACCGAGGCAGCCACATGTCGTGGGCGTTGAGCACCACGCAGAACAACACGAAGGCAATCGCCAGCATCCAGAACGAACGGATCTTCAGCACAGAACCGACCGTCACTTGAAGGCCTGCCCCTTCGGTGCCCAGGCCCTCCTGTTCCTGACGTTCGGTCCGCTCGGGCTCGGGCATGACGGCGAAAATGCCCAGGGCGGCGATGCCTCCCAACAACCCGAAACTGAGCATCGCCAGACGCCAGCCGGACAACTCGGCCGGTCCGATGCCCAAGGACTGGAACGGCAGCGCCATGCTCGGCAAATCGGCGAACAGCCCCCCGTACTTCCCCGCGGTGATGAAAGCCAGGTTCAACGACAGGTTGTAGACCCCGATCGCCGTCGATCGGTTCTTGGACGAGAAACAGTCGGCCATCACCCCGGCAATCGCCGGAACGCTGGCCGACTGTGAGAACCCGAGTACGATTCTCCATCCCATCAGCGAATAGAGGCCGTTGGAGAAGCCCATCGCGGCCAGTGCCACCGAACTGGCCAGCAGGCTGAACGCCAGGACCCGGCGTCGCTGAAGCCGATCGCTCAGGTAGGCCACAAACAACTGGGCGATCGAGTAAGGTATGAGAAACGCCATGTCCAGCGTGCCCAGCTGTGTCTTCGTCAGCGACAGTTCCTTGCTGAGCGGTTCCTGCACGTAGAACAGCAACGAGCGATGCTGGATCAGCACGAAGTAGGCCAGTGCCACCAGTGAAAGAATCCACCACCGGTTCGACGGGCCGTGTTCGGGCTGCGGAGATTCGGAGAGTTGTTCGACGTTCATGCTACGAGCAGCAGAACAGAGTCGGACGTGACATTCAATCACACCCAACGCCGGTCCCGTCGATAGATCTGAAGCCCGAAACACAGGAGCCTGACCGTTGCTCGAATCCGTCAGTGAACTGACCTACGCCATCGTCCTTTGTGAGGACATGGATCTCATGAAGGCGTTTTACCGGGACCTGCTCCCGTTTCCGGTTGTGACCGAATCGGCGACCAGCATGTCCATGGACGCCGGGGGCGTGCTGCTGGGCCTCCGATTGCGCGAGCGGGACTACGACGGTCGCGGGGGCGGTCCCGAATCACCGGGCGTGCAGTTGGCCTTCCTCGTTTCGCCAGAAGACGTCGAAACGTGCCACCAGCAACTGGTCGAACTCGGTATCGAGATCCTCGAACCGCCCACCGACCAGCCCCGCGGCCACCGCACGGTCTACTTCTCGGACCCCGAAGGGAACGTCCTGGAAGTCTACGCCGAGATCTGAAGATGCCGACACTCCAACCCATCCGTGCAGCCGTCGTCGGTGGTGGAGCCTTCGGCCAATGCCACCTCAAGACGCTGGCCAGCATGCCCGACGTCGAACTCGTCGGGCTGTACACGCTGGAACAGGATCGCGGCCGCGAACTCTGCGACCACTACGGCGGCAAGTGCTGCTCGAGCCTCGACGAACTGGCCACCGATCCCTCGATCGACCTGGTCACGATCGCGACACCCGAAGACGCTCACTTCGAGTCCTTCAAGGTGCTGGCCGAACACGGCAAGGCGATCTACGTGGAGAAGCCGCTGGCCACCACGCTGGGGGAGGCCGGCGAGATGCTCGAACTGTCCCGGTCGATCACCGCCATGAGCGGGCATTGCCTGAGGTTCGAATCGCGACTGGCACAGGTCTTCGCGCAGCGAGAACAACTGGGTCGGCTGCGGCACCTGAGTTTCCGCAACAAGCGGCGGCACCGCGAAAAGGCAGTCTACGGACGCGTGCATCCCGCCTACGCCCTGTTCTGCCACGACATCGAGTTGAGCAACGCCCTGGCCGGTGAACCTTTCAAGCGGGTCTGCGCCCTGGAGACGCGGTTCTCCGAAGGCCAGGTCGATGCCATGAACATCCTGATCGAGTACCCCGGCGGGGCAACCTCCTCGATCGAGGGCGGGTGGTTGCTGCCGAGTCAGGAAGCGGTGGCCGAGAACGACCGCTTTTCGATCGACTTCGAAACGGGCACCTTCGAGATCGCCCTGCCCAACATGAGCTTCTCGTTTCTCGATTCCGACGGCTTTCGGTTCTTCAACCAGCAATACGAACACAGCGTCTACGGCATGGAGTTCGGTGCCCTGAGATCCGCGTTCGAGTACCTGGTCGGCTGCCTGAGAAACGGCACCCGGCCGGAGATCAGCACGATCGAAGACGGCTACCAGGCGGTGCGGGTGATCGAGGCGGCCCTGGAATCGGCCCGGTCGGGTCGCTGGATCGAGGGCGACTGACTTTTTCTCTCGGAGCGCGACATGCCAGGCCGCAAGCGGATCGCCGCGATCGTGACCGAGTACTTCGCCGGTTCTCACGCCGACGTGATCGTCACCAAGTTCCTCAAGGGCTTTCCAACAGACGACGGATTTCAGGCTCCACGGGTCGACCTGGTCTCGATGTACATCGACCAGCTGTCCGAACGCGACATCGGCCGGGCGATGGCCGAGGAGCACGGCGTGCCGATTTTCACGAGCATCGTCGAGGCACTGAAACTCGGCGGCGACGAACTGGCCGTCGACGGCGTGCTGCTGATCGGTGAACACGGTGAGTACGCCTGGAACGAAAAGGAACAGCAGCTGTTTCCCCGCAAATACTTCCTCGAGCAGATCTGTGGCGTGATGGCCACCAGCGGCACCGCGGTGCCGGTCTTCAACGACAAGCACCTGTCGTACAACTGGGCTGACGCGATGTGGATGTTCGACCGGATGACCAGTCTGAACGCTCCATTGATGGCGGGATCCTCGCTGCCGGTCTCCTGGCGGAAACCGTGGCTGGAACACGAAGTCGACTCGACGATCGACGAGGCGGTGGCGATCGGATTTTCGGGGCTCGAGATCTACGGCTTCCACACTCTGGAGGTGCTGCAGTGCATGGTGGAACGCCGCGGTGGTGGAGAGACCGGCGTGGCGGCGGTGACCTGCCTGGAAGGAGACGATGTGTGGCGGGCTGCCGAGGACGGACGGTGGTCTCGCGAGTTGGCCGAGGCGGCCTGCGGTGAGATCGAGAACAAGCCGGAGGGGCGGATCGAGGATCACTGCAGCAACCCGGCCATCGCGCTGATCGAGTACCGCGACGGGCTGCGGGGTGCCGCATTGATGCTCGACGGTTACGTCCAGGATCTCGCCTATGCGGCACGAGTCGGTGAGGGCGAGGTGGTAGCGACCGAGTTCTTCGCGCAGGGACACGGCGACGAAGACGACGTCGGCCCCTACGGGCACTTCGCCTACCTGTCACTGAACATCGAAGAGATGTTCCTCACCGGCGCGGCGACCGCCCCGGTCGAACGGACGCTGTTGACCACCGGGGTCCTCGAAGCCATGCTCGATTCGCGGCACGAGGGTCACCGCCGTCTGGAGACGCCGTGGCTGGATGTCCGTTACGAATGCCGCGAACCGGTCCCCTGGCGGCCGGTCGCACCGCGGCCGACCGGAGCCTGTCTCGACCCGTGGCCCCCGACGTGATGACATGACAAAACGAGCCGACGCCCACATCCACCTGTTCGACGGCGGCTACCGGGGCCAGTCGTTCTCGTCCCGACCGGGCGTGTCGATCGACGATGTCGCCTGTTACGACTCGTTGGCCCGTGACCACGACGTCGCGGCGGCCCTGGTCGTCGGGTTTGCCGGTGCGGACTGGTGCGAGGACAACAACCAGTACCTGGCCCAGGTGGTCGGACTCCACGACTGGATCCACCCGGCGGCGTACATCCCCGTCGATTCACCGCCCGGCATCGAACAGCTCGAGGAACTCCGGCAACAGGGTTTCATCGGCATCAGCATCTACCTTTATGACGGCCAGGCAACAAAACTCGCCACATGGCCCGAGGAGATCTGGAGTTGGCTTGACGAGCACAACTGGCTCATCACCGTGAACTCCGATACCGACGGATGGAGCTCGTGGCCCGGAGTGCTCGAGCGATTTCCGGAATTGCGATTGCTGGTCTCACACCTCGGCGAGCCCCCACAGACCGCCCTGCCCCCGGAACCGGACACCGCCGCTGCGGCCCTACAGACAGTCACGGACCTGGCCCGGTTTCCCGGCGTGTCAGTGAAACTAAGTGGTTTCTACGCGATTTCCGACCCGGGCCACGATTATCCGCACGAAGCGGGCTGGCCGTACGTCGAGCGGTTGGTCACGGCCTTCGGCAGCGACCGCCTGGTGTGGGGTTCTGACTTTTCACCGTGCCTGGACCGGCTGACCTTTCCACAGACGATCGACCTGTTCGACAAGATGCCGTTTCTTGGCACAGACGACGTCGCAGCGATCACGGGCGGAAACCTCCTGAAACTGCTCGACGCCCCCCGTCGATCCGACCAGGGTTCGTCTCCGAATGCCACCGCCGACGAAACAGAATAGCTGTGCCGTCGCGGTTCCGGACGAGCCAATAGCTGTTGCGCTTCTCGAAACCACCGACAAACGAGCATGCGGACAGATCAAACCACCAGCCGTGTCCGCACCGGTGGTTCGCCAGTCGACACCCAGGTGATGATGTCATCAGTTGTCATCACGTAACCCCACACTCGGCCGAAGAGCACCTGCGTCGCTTCGGCACTTCCCGGATCGACATTCGCGCATGCGTCGGTGGCCATGATCACGTGGAATCCCCGATCGGCAGCATCGATGGCCGTTGCCAGAACACACTGGTCCGCGGCCACACCGGTCAGCACCAGCGTTTCGATCTGCATGTTGCGGAGGTACAGGTCGATCGGCGAAGAGTGGAACGCGCTGCTGGTGTTCTTGTCGAGAATCATCTCGCCGTCGATCGGTTCGACACGAGGATCGATCTCGTAGGCCGGCTCGCCGTTGACCGCCATGTGTCCACCGACTTCGTCTGTTGCTGAACGTGCCACCGTCTCTCGACCTCGCCGCCGCAGGACCATGTCGGATCCGTCGGCCAACTGCGATCCGTGCCGGGTAAAGACCACCCGCCGGTTCTGCTCGCGGAAGGCCGCCTGCAGACGCTGGATGTTGCCGATCATTGTCTCGGCACGATCCAGGAAACCCTGCTGCAGTTCGGGACTGTGCCGGTTGACCATGTGCGCGAGATGGCCATCGGCATTCAGGACGTAGCCCTGCACGTCGATCACTGCCAGGGCGGTCGATTCCGGCCGGATGGGCAATGTGAACCCGAACCCGTCCGAAGGCCACTCGCGATCGTCCAGAAGCGATATCTGTTTGATGACTGTTCTCCCGCTGGTTCTCGAGCTGCCGCCCAAGGATCCCGCTCCGGAATAGAGAGGTTCCTCTATGGAGTGCTCTTCGGCATGAATTGAAACGAGTAGAGATCGGCATCCTTGAGAACGAACCTCAGACGGACCGGCCTGTCCGACAGGCTGCTGACATCACTGCCTGTCTTGAACTCCACGATTCGTTCGATCCGGTCACCGAAGATCTCGGGGCAATCCGCCAACGCAAACCCCTTGATCGGTTTGCCTGCCACGTCCTGGATCTCGATCCGGACGCTGCCGGCCGCGGACGTGGCGAAGTTCATGGCCAGTTCCGACCCGGTGAACCTCAGCGGCCTGGTCACCACTTCGCCTCCCCTCAACGGCGCGTTGGCCGACACGAATCCGTCGATCCGCAGCGTGTAGCGGCGGAACCGATCGGCTTTCCCACGCTGGGGCCATCCGCCGCCGTCAGAGACATACAGGGACAACTCGTCGGGCATGTCGGTCGTCTCTCCCCTGGTCACCATCAGGCCGTACCCCGGGAAGGTCGCCCCGTAGATCCACCGCTCCTTGCGAGGGCCGGGTCGAATGAAGGCCTCACCCCACCGCTTGAAATGCACCCCGTCGCGGCTCGACATGAACAGGGTCTCGGAGATCGACGCGTACTTGTATGCCGGGTGCTCGAGCAGCGGCAGCCCCTTCTCGATCTCACGCCCCGCCATGAACCGGCCGGGAAATCCGACAAACAGGTGTTTCGCCCGGTAGTAGGGACGAATCTGGTTGAGGTAGATCTGTTCGCGCGGCGCACCGGGGTACCGGATCCACTTCGGATCGGTCCAGTTGATGAAGTCGGGCGATGTGCTGGTCAACACGTCCCGCACCCACCCCTTGTCGCTGATCCCCAGTTGGGGGCCCTTGTCGGACAGCGAATCGTCCAGGCCACGGCACTGCCGGTAATAGGCCACGTACCGTCCACGCACCGAGTCCCAGAAGGCGACGTTCTGCGAATCGAACTGTCCGGTGGTCATCACGGGCCGTTCCTGCATCAATTTCCAGTGAACCCCGTCGGACGAAACGTATCCGTAAAGCCCTCGCGTGGGCGTGGTCCGTGCGACCATCGCCTTGAACCGCTGGTCCGGCCTGCAACCGGGGTTGGTGTCCTTGAAGGGCACGAACGCGATGATGCCCTTCCCGGGCAGGATGATGTTGTTCTTTTTCGACCCGTTGAATGCGACAAGACCAAGTTCCGGCCGGGTCCAGTGAACCCCGTCACGGCTCTCGGCATAGCAGATGGACGTACGTCCGCGCCGCCACTGACCGCCCGTGTAGTACATGCGGTACGTGTCGCCGTCCTGGATGTAGGTGGGCAGACCGGACCAGTTTCCTTCCCACGGCTTGTCACAGGCGAAGATCACTTCCCGCTGCACCGGCCTGTGCAGCCGCAACTCCGCCCCGCCCACGAAACGATCGACCAGGTAATCGTCGATGAACAACTCGCGGCGGGAACCGATGTCGATCGGTTCGACCACCGTGGCGACAGTCCCGGCCACGGGCGCAACCTGTGAGTCACCCGGCCTGGCGCCCAGGACAATCAGCAGGACAACCGGCAGGGCAAAGCAAACGGCCTGCCAGGACGCGACTCGACGAGACATGGTGCGTGTTCCGTTGGTTGATGCGTTCTTGATCCGCATACAGGTTACCGTTGACCGTCCGCGGCGACGAAGCCGGCACGAGGCCGGAGTCCGGCTGTCCACTGCCGGCGGTCACCACTGGTAGAGATGAACCGACCAGGGACCGAACACGTCACCGACGGTGTCGGCCGGCCGGGCCATCCGGCGATCCTCAAACAGCACCGTCGCCTGCACCGGTTTCTCGAAACGCCAGGTCACCGGCAGCGTTCCGGCCGACATGTTGACGGCGATCAGAGTGTGACGGTCACCGTGTCGGAGTTCGCGGTAGAAAACGGATCCGGTGAAGAGACCGGGGGCCAGCCGCACGGTTCCGACATCGCGGCCGATGGTCAGCGGGCCGGTGATGTGGCGGACCCGCCGTGCGATGTCCAGGGCGGTGGCCCAGTGGTCGGGGAAGTCCCTGGCGTTGAGAAAATTGGCGTAGAGCGCATAGCCATCGACGCCGCAGGCCAGGCTGTAGAAGGCCATCGCCCGCACCTCGTCGGGTGTCGGCCGCATCGGCCGCGACAACCTGAACCGGGCTCCGTAGCCGAGATCGACCGCCTGGGAGAGGAACCACAGCGGTTTGTCGGGCACCAGCCTGCGGCACGTTCCGATCGTGAAGCTGTTGATCGTCATCGGATGATACTGCGGCACCGGGTACCGGTAGCTGAGCAGGATGTCGCCGTAGGGCATCGCCGGTTTCAGTCGGGGGAGATTGGAGATGGCAAACACCGAGGGGATCCGCGGAAACCCCTTCTTCAGAGCCAACCGGGCGTTGCGCATCTTGGCGATCGCCGTTGCCGAGATCGGCGTCCCCTTCGAGTCCTCGACGTTCTCCGGATCGTCGGCCCAGAAGGCGATCACGCCGGGATGATCGGCCAACCGGCCCTGCCCCTTCTTGAGCAACGCCGCCTCGGCCGCCGCAGGATCGGTGCAGTGCTTCAGTCCCGAAGTGATGTTCAGCGTGCCCATGATGCCGTGGGCCAGTTCGGTGTCCAGCCCCTGCCGGGTCTCGATGGTGTTGAACACGATGTTGAAACCGGCGTCAGCGGCCTGCCGCAGATGGTCGACACGAAACCGGCCATCGCCGGGATGACAGGAGTAGGCATAGATCCCGATCGGGAAAAACGGCTCACCGTTGAGCCGCGTGGATCCGGGTTCTGCGACCAGCACGTTCCGCAACGTTCGCCCCACGCCGAATTGCCAGGCGAGCGTGTTGCTGCGGAGGCCGCTGCGGTCGGCGATCGAGACCGAAACACGATGAGGCCCATCGGCAAGAGGACGATCCGGCAAAAGTCGAAGTCCGGTGGCGTTGATCACAGCTCGAGCGGTGACGTCTTTTCCGTCGAGCAGGACCCGCGCGGTGGTCGGATCGACCCCGGTCCCGTCTTCGGCGAAGACGACCTGGATGACGGCGTCACGGGCGGCCTTCGTGTTCGGAAGCGGCAACGGACGGAATACCGACGGTGGCGTGCTATCGCCGGTGGCCCACAGAGGATCGGCAGCGATCCTGGGAGCCGGCAACTCGCCCTCGACGACCGACAGGTTGTCGAACCAGACCTGCTGGGCGTAGTGACAAAGCCGCAGCTTGACGACCAGCCGGGTCTGACCGGCTCGGGTCCTGAACGAGTGCCCAAAGCGGGACCACTCGGTCGCCAACGGAAGATAGACGCCACCCACCGGATCCAGGGCGATCCCGATGTCCGACCAGGCCGTCGGTCGCCCAGCTTCGGTGGGATCGGCCGGCAGCATGCCCAGTTCGAGATTCGGACCGCCCGGTCGACTGCGCTGGAAAATCGGGATGTCCGACTTCGCCCCCCGGTCTGCAGCCCGGGCGCGGTAATCCAGCGAGATGGTGTAGGTGGTCCGGGGCTTGACCGTCACCAGGGTCTGCCAGTACCCCAGCCCCGACGAATCCTTCGTCCTCACCGAGACACACCGCTTGCTGTCGTGGCCCGGCGATGTCCATGTCATCTCGGAGAACGACTTGCCGATCCGTCCCGGCCGGAATCCGCGTGGGCGGTCGGTGTGCTTCGGATCGACGGTTTCCAGCCCACCGTTGGCCACGAGATTGGGCGGGCCGGCCGCCAGGATCGGGCACGTCCCGGACAGAACCACGACGGCCACGGCCAGCGCGGACGACATCCACCGAAAAATCCGCGGCGATCGACGAACGTTCCACATGAGAGTGACCTTCGGGACCCCCGCTTTCACCGCGCATCGCCCGCACACGGACGCGGCTCCGATCGAGCAGCGGACACTCAAACCGGATTCTTCAACAGGCCGTTGACAATCTTGCCGGGCTGTCCGGCCATCAGATTGGTGACCGCATTGGGACGTGCGAAGTTGACGTCCTTGAGATCGAGGCCGAACAGGTGGAACAGCGTGGCGTGGTAATCGTAGTGGTTGACCACGTCGGTGACCGCCTTGTGGCCCACCTCGTCGGTCTCCCCGTGCACGTGTCCCTGTTTCACACCCCCGCCGGCCAGCCAGATGCTGAAACCGCGGCCGTTGTGATCGCGGCCGATGTTGGACTCGTTCTGGATCACCGGCAGGCGACCGATTTCCCCGCCCCAGTGAACGAGAGTCGAATCGAGCATTCCCAGCCGTTTGAGGTCGGCCACCAGGGCCGCCGCGGGCTTGTCGACCCGCTGGCAGACCTTGGGCAGTGCCCCCACGATGCCGCCATGATGATCCCAGTGCTGGTCACCGGTCAGCACCTGTACGAACCGCACGCCGCGTTCGACCAGCCGCCGCGCGATCAGGCACCGCGTGCCGAAGTCCTTGGTCACCGCATTGTCGATCCCATAAAGTGCCTGGGTCGCCTTGGATTCACCCGAGATGTCCAGCACCTCGCGGGCCTCCACCTGCATACCCGCAGCCAGCGAATAGCTCCTGAGCCTCGCGGCGAGATCGGCCTCACCGGGATGCCGTTCGAGATGACGCCGGTTGATCTGGTCCAGGTACGAGAGAATCCGCTTCTGCGGGCCTCCGCGGAGCGGGCCCGGCGGCTGCAAGTTGGCGATCCGGGGCTCCTGGGCATGGACCACCGTGCCACCACAGGCCGAGGGCAACCAGGTGTTCTGCCACATCTCGGCACCCAGCACCGGCAGGCTGGCCGGATCGCGGAGCACCAGGTAGGCCGGCAGGTTGTCGTTCTCAGAACCCAGCCCGTAGACCAGCCACGATCCCATCGCGGGTCGGCCACGACGGCCGTCACCGCCGGTGTTCATGGCACTGATCCCCGTCTCGTGGCCACTGATCCCGGTGTGCATCGAGCGGACCAGGCAGATGTCGTCGGCCACCCCGCCCAGGTGCGGCAGCAGTTCGCTGAGTTCCATACCGCACTGGCCGTGCCCCTTGAACTTCCACGGACCGGCAAACAGCTTCGTGCTGGCCTGGCCGACGTTGTCGTAGTGGATGTCGCCGGTGTAACTCTTGAGATGGTGCTTGACCAGTTCCGGCTTCGGGTCACAGAGGTCCATGTGGCTGGGGCCACCCTGCATGAACAGCGAGATCATCGCCGTCGCCTGCGGCCGGTGAATCGGCGGACGCTGACCGGGGTCGAACACCCGCCGTTGCAGCAACGGCTTGACCGGTGCGGCACGCAGTTCGTCCTGCTTCATCAGCGACGCCAGCGCCAGGCCGCCGAGCCCGAATGCCTGCTGCGACAGGAAATGCCGCCTAGTCGACGTAGAGAAATCCATTGGAACTCACCAGGGCATGACACAGGTGTGAGAGAGCCGTCAGGGCCGGCTCGGCATCCTTGGGTGATGCCGAGCGGACTGCGGCCGTTT
>Ga0310120_10000101_pt1 | contig 64338 bp, 58 predicted proteins | sample CB27_AW_983_MG_FD_203506 | JGI IMG/M metagenome (GOLD analysis project Ga0310120, IMG submission 203506) | Marine microbial communities from Western Arctic Ocean, Canada - CB27_AW_983 | ecosystem: Environmental > Aquatic > Marine > Oceanic | place: Canada: Western Arctic Ocean | collected...
TCACCGACATCGTGCTGATTGGTGACAGCGGTGGCAACCAGCGGGGCATGGAGGAGGTCGCCACAACACTCAACGCCGAGTGGTCTGGCACCAGCTCGGAGTTGGGCACCGAAGATCGACGGAGGAACTGTTGGTGGATCGGGCGCACCTGCTGACGCTGACCGCTCCTGAAACGACGGTGCTTGTCGGTGGCATGCGTGTCCTGAATGCAAACGTCGGGCAGTCCGAACTCGGCGTCTTCACCAAGCAGTCTGAGATGTTGACCAATGATTTCTTTGTGAATCTGCTCGATATGAACACTAAGTGGCAGGCGTCCTCCACATCGGAGCGCGTGTTCGAGGGACGCGATCACCGAACGGGCGAGCTTAAATGGACCGGCACAGCCGTCGATCTCGTCTTCGGTTCGAATTCCCAGCTCCGAGCTATCGCGGAAGTCTATGCATGTGACGACTCGCAGCAGGCGTTCGTACGTGACTTTGTGGCTGCGTGGGACAAGGTGATGAATCTTGATCGCTTCGACCTCACCTGATTGAAGCGACCAACTCGCATCCGTCTCCTACTGGCACGGCCGTCGAGCCAGATGACGGCCGACCGAAAAGGCACCGGTTTTAGGGAGACGCTTCCTAGTAAAACGGTCGGCTTACCGCCGCGTTCAGCTACCGTTTGTCCTGCAGGAGGTATGGCACATCTTTGCCGCGTGACTTTCCTAAGCAGGACGGTTTGTCCAGATTATGCTGGTCTTCTTTGAAACAAGCTTTTTAGCAGGATACTTCGCAGACAGTCGCTGTTCTAGCAACACGCGTGTTTCCGGCTCGTCTGCCCAGTCAACTCACTGGAAACGTCCACCGAATGCACTCCAACTGCCAACAATTAACCTCCTCGCAAGCGAACACTGGTAGGATAATTAGGCGCTTGAAAATTAGACCTAACGTTTTCTCTCAGTGAACATGCGAAATGAACTTTGTGAGAGCCGCATCCAGCCGAACCTTGAAGCCGAAGACCGCAAGTTTGAATCCTGCTTGATGCGCCATTAGTATCCGATGATTGTCATCATTACGCGACGGAGGAACCCATGATCCGAAACCAAGTCCTTGTTGCCATCCTCGTCACAAGCGCACTCGCTGCGCCAAGTCTGGTCAACGCAGCTGAATATCACCACGTGCACATTACCTCGGCGAGCCCGCAACGAGCAGTCAGCTGGTACGTCCAGCACATGGGTTGTGAGCCAGTGACCGACCGAAGCGACGCCGCGGACTGCTACGGGGTAGAAGTCGTATTCGTTCCCCAAACAACCACCGGCACCAGCCAAGGCACGGGCATTGACCACATCGGATTTTCGGTGACGGACTTGCCAGCAAAAATGGCTGAACTTGAAGCCGTTGGTGTCCGCGGCACGGGCGTCCGCCTGCAGCGAAACGAGGACGGGTCGACCTGGCGAGACATCCCAGGACTCTTCAAAATTGCGTTCGTTTTCGACCCATGGGGTACGCGAATTGAACTCGTAGAGGATCTTGAAACACTCGGCTTTCACCATGTACACCTAAGTGCCGTAGACCCTGACGAGACGCTAGCCTGGTATCGCGACGTGATGGGCGGTGAAGCAGCCAGCCTCAAGGGTAGGATTGATGGACTGCGATTTGGCGATGTCTGGTTCTTGGTCACCAAGAACGCTGAAGGCTTGCCGGGAAGCACCGTGGAACGAGCTATCGACCACATCGCATTTCTTGTTGACGACCTCGACAGTGCGGCTGCCGATTTTCGGCAGCAGGATGTTCGCTTCGAACAGGAGCCAGCAGTACCCGAAGGTGGTCGCACCTCAGCCAAGCGCGCCTTTCTGGCCGGCCCGGACAACGTCCGTGTCGCGGTGGTGGAAACAGGCTTTGCCGGCATAGAATCAAACATCGGAAGCACCATTCTGACAGCCGATGCGCTGCAAGGCTACGATGCGCCACAAACACCTTGGGGAGAACCGGATCTGCAGGGAATTTGGACCAGCAGCTCCGCCGTCGGTATACCGTTCGAACGCCCAGAAAACGCCGGCACTGATGAAGTGACGGCAGAGGAAGCCATTGCGCGGCACGAGGGCCGCCTATTAGGCGGCATCTGGGGTTACGAGCGCGAGTGGCGTGACACGACGCTGGAGTATGGCTCGGCCGTCTCTACGCAAGCCGCGATGGTCATTGACCCGCCAGACGGGAGACTGCCTCCACGCGTTCGAGAAGAGAGAGCCCCGGCGCTAGCTGGCGATGAGCGAGCACCGCGTAGGGTAGTTATTCCGGACGGTCCAGAAGACCTCTCGACCTGGGTTCGATGCATCACCCGTGGTCTCATCCCCACACCCGGCGGTTACAACAATGGCCTGCAGATCGTGCAAGGACCTGGCTACGTCGCGATTACGCGTGAAATGGTCCACGAAGTACGGGTCGTTCCAACGACGCCGCAACCCACCCTTGGAGGAAGCGTGACTTCCTACCTCGGCAGCTCCCTCGGCCATTGGGACGGAGACACACTCGTGGTCGAGACAGCGAACTTCAATGGAGGAGCACCATTCCGCGGATCAAGCGAGAACCTGACGCTGACAGAGCGATACACGCGTGTCGGCCAGGCTGCACTCGAATATCGGTTCACGCTTGACGATCCTACGGTATGGGCACAGCCTTGGACCGCAATGTTCCGATGGGACCTCGATGATAGCCAATACGAATTAGTCGAATACTCCTGCCACGAAGGCAACTATGGGATGACCAATATCCTGAGCGGAGCCCGCGCCAGAGACGCTGAGGCAGCCGCGCAGGGAGGATTCTAGCCAAACTGAAATGCTGCAGCAGAGACTTCGAACGTAACAAGGTTTTCAGGAGATTAATCATGTGTAGAAAGCATCCGTGGCGATTGTCGATGTTGGTGGTATTGCTTGGCGTCACAGGTGGCGTGACGGTGCCTCTGGTTGTGTCCACGCTGTCGGCGGTTGCGGAAGGAGCACGCTCAAGCGCGGCAGACCTTGAGACGGCAGACCCGGCCGCTGTCGGAGTCTCCGTCGAACGGTTGGCACGGTTGGATGCGGGTATGCAACGGATGGTGGATGAGGGCAAACTGGCCGGGATCGTGACCCTGCTGGCTCGCCATGGGAAGCTCGTGTTTGCCGATGTCGTGGGGCATCAAAATGTGTCCGCCGGTGTACCGATGGCGCGAGACTCGATCTTCAAGATTTACTCGATGACAAAACCCATAACGGGTGTTGCACTGATGATGTTGTACGAGGAAGGAAAATTTCGGCTGCACGATCCCGTGTCGAAATACATTCCTGAGCTTGCGAACCTGCAGGTACACGTCGGGGACACGGCGGATGGGAGGCCCAAACTCGAAGACGCGAACCGGTCCATGACAATGGCCGAATTGATGTCGCATGGCGGCGGATTCGCGTACGGATTGGGACCAGCAACTCACGTTGATCGGTTGTATCTAGAGCATGATGTGCTGAACCTTGACACTTCGATGCAGACGATGATTGACAAATTGTCGACTCTGCCTTTGTTGGCGCAACCCGGGACGCGGTGGTATTACAGCATTGGCGTTGACGTGCAAGGGTATCTGGTCGAGAAGTTGTCCGGACAACCGTTTGCTGACTTTCTGCAAACACGCATCTTTGATCCTCTCGGCATGGTCGACACGGCGTTTTATGTGCCACCCGAGAAAATCGACCGTGTGGCTCTCACTTACGGGATTGACAATCAAGGCCAGTTCGAAGCAATTGACCAAGCTGACCCAGGGGCGTTCCCATATGGCTACGCACAAATGCGGACCGAGACGCCGGGGCTGCCCTCTGGTGGTGGCGGACTGTGGGGCACGGCCGATGACTACCTTCGCTTCACCCAAATGTTGCTCAATGGTGGCGAACTCGATGGCGTTCGGCTTTTGGCGCCGCGGACGGTCGAGATGATGCGAACCAACCATCTGTCGGCCGAGGCGTTACCAACGATGCGCCCGGGAACAGGTTTTGGGCTTGACTTCGCGGTTGTGCATGACCCGAATGCAGCAGGCGAACCTTATGCGCAGGGGTCCTATTATTGGGGCGGAGCGGCTGGCACGTGGTTTTGGATCGACCCAGCGACTGACCTCACGTTCGTCGGCATGATCCAATTCATGGACTTTGACCCGAACGACGCAGCTGTAGTCCAGGAAGTACAGGGCATTTCACGAAACCTGGTCTATCAGGCGGTCACCGCACCCTAGTCGAGAAAAGGAATAACTCGATGACATACGAAAATCGCCTTAGAGACTTAGCATGCAGCCTACTCGTAGCGGTTACCGTCACTCTACTTAGTGGCTTCGCGGCACCAGCAACGGCCTCGGAAGTCGAAATCACAGCGGACGTGGTCTATGGGCATAAGTATGGGATGGCTCTTACGTTTGACGTACTAAAGCCAGCGAATCCAAATGGGGCCGGCGTATTGCGGATGGTCAGTGGCGGCTGGCTATCCCGATGGCGATCGCCACATGAGTCGGTCACACGGTTCCGTGCGCTACTCGACCAAGGCTTTACCGTTTTTGTGGTTCGGCACGGCAGTCGACCAAAATTTGTGATCGCGGAAATCGTTCCGGATGTCCGTCGAGCGCTACGGTTCATTCGTCTGAACGCGAACGATTTCGGTGTCAACGCAGACCGCCTCGGGGTATGGGGAGGCAGCGCCGGAGGGCATCTGTCGTTAATGCTCAGTTCGGTATCTGACAATGGAGACCCCTCAACGGAAGACCCTGTGCTTCGTGTGAATGACCGGGTGGCCGCCGTTGTGGCTTATTATCCACCGGTCGATCTCCGCACGCTTCACGTGCGTTATCCCGAACTTGAAATTGAACCGGCAGACGCATCAACGCTCTCTCCCTTACTGCACGTCTCATCAGACGATCCACCGACGTTACTGATTCACGGAGACCAAGACGAAGTTGTAGACGTAAGCCATAGCAACATTATGTACGAGGCGCTGCAAACGAACGGTGTCGAAAGCAAACTCATCATTCTCAAGGGAGCAGGTCACGGATATAGAGGGGCCGATGCGGAACAAGCAAGTTCGGCGATGGTTGAGTGGTTCTCGATACACCTTGCGGAATCAAATTAGGTTGCCGTTCGCCCGAGCGATGAATAGGGCGGCGGAATTTTCGATGGGTCAACGGGGTCTTGCTACTTCACAGAACGCACCGTAATGGAAATTCAACCCAAGTCGGTCGAATCAAGGTCCGCAGGCAAGGCCTGTCGTCTGTCAGTCGCAGCAACCGGCTCAATGCCAGAGACACCCATTCCTGAATCTACGTAGGTCAGGGCAACCGGAAGACAAATAACATATTCCCACGTGGCGGCTGCTGGATCTCTGGAGTTAACCCGCGGAAATTTATCCCACCGCCGGCGGCAATAGCAATGTATTGCACGCCGTCATGCATATACGAAACGGGAAATCCACCAGCACTTGAATTAAGAATTTGCTCCCAGAGAATGTCGCCGGTCTGAGCGTCGAAGGCTCGAAAACGTCTCGCATCATCCGTGACAAACACCAACCCACCCGCCGTCGTCATCACGGAACCAGCGATCCCGGCTCGCTGCCGATAAACCCACAGCGGTTCACCAGTCGACAAGTCCATGGCCGTGAACTGCCCGATCTGGTCATCCATGCCTGGAGCTGGCTCCTGTGCAATCCGTGCAGAACCGTGGTGGGCACCTCGGCGATCTCGAAACTCATTGAGCGTCAGGTTCATGCAGACATTGTTCGTCGGCGCGTATAATGCGTTCGTGCCGGGATGGTAACTGGTCGCCTGCCAGTTAATGCCACCCAAGGCGCTCGGGCAAACAAAGACAGGTTTCCCAACCTCCGGAAACTTGAGTGACGAGTTCACGATGACACGGCGGCTCTCGGCATCGATCTCCTCGACAACGTTCTGGCTGTTGGTGGGCTGAGCCCACAAAAATGCACCAGTCGCGGCATCCAAAGCCCAAACGATACCCGTCTTTCCAGGAATGCCGGTCACGATCTTGCGCCGACGACCGGGCGTGATCGCGTTGTTCTTCCACTCTACGTCACCAGGAGAGACCTCGGTCTCTAAAACCAATCGAGCGAATGGATGGTCGAGGTCCCACTCGTCGTTTGGTATGTGCTGGAAGTACCACACGATGTCACCAGTATCGGCGTCCAACGCGAGCGTCGAGTTTGTGTAGAGCACGTCACCATCGCCGCTACCACGCTGTACTGATCCCCATGGAATCGGTACTCCGACCCCGGTGTAGATGAGGTTCAACTCCGGGTCATAACTCGGAGAATTCCAAGCCGAACCACCCCGTCGGTCCTCATCAGGGATGTCACCCCAAGAATCGTAACCAAACTCACCTTTGCCGGGAATTGTGTAGGTACGCCATTGCTCTTGTCCCGTCTCCACATCATGGGCTGAAACCCAACAACGCGTATTAAGGTGATAACACCCAGACATACCGGCGACAACACGCCCCTTGATGACCATAGGGCCACCGGAATAGTGCTGACCGATTGTCCAGTCACCGACCTGAACATCCCATTCAACCTCGCCCGTTCGGGCGTTTAAAGCCACCAGATGCGCATCGTGCGTGGCAATAAGCACCTTATCTTGGTAGAGCGCGCCGTTGCGGTTGGCGCAGGCCAAAGTAGCCGGATGCTCAACCTGCTCACGTCGATACTGCCAAATACGCGATCCATCACGCACGTCGAGCGCCTCAACAAAGTCGCAGGCCTGCACTAAGAACATCATCCCGTCATGAACAAGCGGCGTCGTCTCCTGACGCCCTGCGCCCATCGTCCAGGCCCACGCGAGACGCAAATTTCCCACGTTGGTGTTATTAATCTGGTCAAGCGGGCTGTGCCCCCAGTGACCGTAAGAACGGCGCCACATCGGCCAATCTTCCGCAGGAGGATCAATCAACATTTCTTCCGTCACTGGTGTGTAGCTGTCAGCAACTGTTTGCGCCGAAACGAACGCACCCACGAGTAAATGGCAGACCAATACAGAACAAAGAAAGGGTCGGGCTGAAATTCGCATCGGTGCTCTCCCTCGCGACACGATCGCCGCTAACTTACTGGCAATGAAATTCAAGATGGGACGCTCGGTGTTCTGGTCGGAGCATACACCTAGCCTGTCGCAGTGAATTCAATCGCAAAGTATCAAACTCTTTCCTGGAAACGTCCGACAATCATTCGCGCTCGAAAAATCGATCTTAGTCACTATTTTGATCAACTGCTTGTCGCCAGAAACATGGAACATCAGCCACACGTCATTTCAAGTAAAACCAGTGGAAGGACAGTATCGTTTCAGATAGATTTCTTTTTTGAACGACCCTATTCCTCGCCCGATTCAGCAATGTCGCAGACTCCCATGACACGCCGTCTTCGCCTCGCGACGAATTGATACACTGACGGACCAATGCCCAACACGTACCCACCAAACAGCAAGGGAGCCAGAGGGTACAGAAGTGCAATTCGTCTCGAGAGATAAAAATACAAGTCATATCCGGAACACAACCGTCCGGTCTTGGGATCGAAACCATAGAGATCTTTTGTGGCATCTTCGAGCGAAATCCCCGCAGCCGACAACTCCGTCAACGACTTAGAGACCGGCATCGGCTGTATCCGATTAAATCGATCTACGAATGCCAGAAACCGCATCGTTCTGTGGCAGAGATTACAGCGGTCGTCGAAAAATAAATTCAATTTCGCTGTTTTCGACACGGCTCTGCAGATCATACTGACATCAACTTCTTTGCACCAATGAAAATCTCATCTCGATTGCAATTCCTTTCAGCAACACAACCAAAGCCACTTCTCGACTTCGTTCACGGACACACGACGCTTTCACTTCCGGTGCTCAAGTCAGCAATGGACAGTATTTGTGCTTCAGCATAACTATCCCTTTTTCCGAACTGTACCTCTCGCGAACCGCTTTAATTGAAATGACCACACCACTCGCGCTACAAAAGTTCTTTCTGTGTACTATCGGGTGTCAGTGAAGAATTACACACACACCCAAAAGGGAACCGTGATTCTGACGGGCCTATTGATGTCGGTTGTGATCGCGACGACGTCACTCTTGCTAGCAGAATTGAGAACTCTCGCTCTGCTCGTTGTCGTCATCCTAAGCCTCTTAGCTCTAGGGTTCGGAACACTGACTGTTGCTGTCGATCGCACTAATGTCACTTTGCGGTTCGGTATCCCACCGTTTCGCGGCTGGTTCACGAGACGATTCCCGCTAAGCGATATCATCGCCGTTCGTAAAGTGCGTAACAGCTGGCTCTATGGATTCGAAATTCGGTACACACCGCACGGTTGGCTCTACTGTGTATCCGGCCTTGACGCCATTGAACTATCGTTGGCTAACGGCAAGAACGTACGGATTGGCACGGACCAAGTCGATGCATTACGAACCGCAATCACCAGTGCCACTGGAGAAAGCGTCACAACCGAATTAAGATCCGACACTTCTTCAAAGACCGTCTTGCTCGTACTGATTGGACTATTGAGCGGTGTTGCATTGCTAATCGGGTGGGTTTTCTTGAGCGGCACGCGAGCGCCGGAAATAATCTACGAGACCGACGGGTTCACCGTGCGTGGCCAATACACCACAACCGTTGCCTTTAGCGACATTAGAGACATTTCTCTTACTACAACGCTTCCAACTGTCCTTCGAAGACTCAACGGATTTTCTGCAATGGGTCAACGACGAGGTCTATTCGAACTGGAAGACCTCGGGGACGGTTACTTGTTTTCAAGTAACGGGCATTCTCCGTATGTCATCATCGATACCATCAGTGACTTTGTCGTCATCAACTACGAAGATCCCAGTCGCACGCGGAAACTGTTCAAGAAACTCAGATTGCACTGGACGAGATGATGTGTCCAATGAGGAATTCCGTAAAACACCAGTCAAGAATCTTTTACCTGCATGACGTCAGCATAATCGCCAAGAATGAGTTGATTCCTACGTAGCTTTCCGATGCGGCGAACACGACGATCTAAGCCCAGCGAAAAGACCATCCCAAGCAATACCCAAATCCCAATAATGGCCCATTCGTAAGGCCATGTCAGTGCAACCGGACTACCAGGCAGATAAAGCACTACGAACACCAGTGTTGAACCAAGTGCCAATCCGCCGACAACTTTCGGATATGGGAGCCGGTACGGTCGAGGCAAATCCGGAAAACGTTGACGGATGACCAGAAATGAGACGGCAACCAAACCATAGGCGACGACGGCTGCAAAGCCTCCAGCATCAACTAACCACACAAGCGCCGGACGTCCAAAGAACGGAGCAATTACAGTGCAAGCAGTCAACAAAACGATGGCTGCCACCGGAGACTGGTATCGTGGATGTAATTTAGCAAACACGGCGGGCAACATGGCTCCTCTGGCCATCGCAAACAATAGCCTTGAAGCAGCCATGAAAAATGCATTCCAACTCGTCGCAATTCCGAGAACACCGCCTATCACCAACGCACGTCCACCCCACTGACTTCCATACACGACACTCATGGCGTCTGCAGTCGGCAACTCGCGTCCGACGAGTGATTGTGATTCCAAGGTGACTCCAACTGTCCATTGGACAAGAACGTACCAACTCAGTGCTAATCCAATCGAAAACAACAACAATCGCCCCATTGTGCGTCGTGGCAAATCGATATCTTCGGCAATCTGCGGAATCACGTCGAAACCAAGAAAGAGAAATGGAGTCATAACAACGACAGCTAAGTACCCGTCGAAACTCGTGAATTGCGGAACGAGACGTTCGAGGTCACCAAACACGATGCCTGGCAAAAAGAAGGACACACCAATCACAAGCAGCAGGAACGCTGCGATTCCCTGCACGAAAGCAGCAACTTTAATACCGAAATAGTTCACGAGGCCGATCGTGAGGGCTCCTGCTACTCCCACGAGTACCCAGGTAACATGAATATCCCAGCCAGCGACGGTATAGAGATAGCCAGCCTCAAATTCAGGAATGAGATATCTCAGGACAGTTGGCAAGGCGACCGCTTCAAATGCACAAACGGAAACGTATGCAAGAACGAGAATCCAGCCGCACGCGTACGCCATCTTAGTACCTAATGCCGCAAAGACAAAACTGATTTCCCCACCCGCACGTGCCAAAGACGCTGTCAGTTCCGCGTACGTGAGCCCGACGAGATAGACCATCACAGCACCCGTGACAAATGCCAAAATCGAACCGACGGCGCCCGCACGAACAACCATCTCGCCAGCCAAAACGACCCAACTCCACCCCACCATTGCACCAAATGCGATAGCGACGACGTCTCGGCGATTGAGTACACGTCGAAGTTGGACATGTGAATCACGGTCAGGCGTCATAGCAGATCAACTTCCAGAAGGATTGAAAGATCATTGTTCGTAAACAATTTTTCCACCGAGTATGGTCAGCTCGACCTTTGTGTCCATAGTTCGTTCTGGATCGAGGGTGACAAGGTCCTGTGACAACACCACCATGTCGGCATATTTGCCAACTTCTAAGCTACCTTTCATACCTTCTTCAAACGTCAAATACGCCGCCAATCGTGTATAAGCAACAATGGCTTCTGGCATCGTTAACGCTTCACCTGCACCATACACCTGTCCGGTCATTCCTTTTCGAGTTACGGCTGCGTAAAGTCCGACCATTGGACCAATAGGCAAGATGTCACTTCCAAGTGCCACGACGACTCCGTGTCGCATGGGAGACCTCAACGGATTGTTGGTATCAAGTCGATCACCTTCGAGATGTTCGGCGTAACGCCCCTCAAGTGTGAAGGTGAAATTCGGCTGCTGGGCGACGTGAATATTATGGGTAGCCATCTTCTGCATCGTCTCGATGGGAGGACGAACAGTAAAGTGGTTTAAGTAATGGCGATGATTCCCTCGCGGAAACTCTTGAATAACCTTGGACCAGACGTCGATCGTCTGCTTAATCGCAGCATCTCCGATTGTATGGAAACCCATCTGCCAGCCATTTCGGTGAGCCATGCTCGAAATTTGATGAAGCCCTGCTTCGTCAATCAGCGCTCCGGTCCCGAAATAGCCTGGCTGCCCTTTGTACGGCTCCAAAGTCCACGCTGCAGCCCCTGTATATCCACCGTCAACAAAAAACTTGACCGCCCCAACTCGCAACCACTCGTTACCGTCTCCTGTTCTCTGACCAAATTGCTCCATGAGCTGGGTCGCACGTACGGCATCTGGTGGCACGCGAAATTGAACCGTTGCTCTCGGCAATTCACCCGCATAGGTGTCGTAAACCTCTTGCCACTCCCGGTAACCTTTAATGTCAGTTCCAGCCTGAATAATCCCGGTGATGCCAAGAGAAAGCAATTCTCGAAGATTCGCGACAAAACTTGACCGCAATTCTTCTGCGGTCGGGTCAGGAACGAGCCTTCGGACAAGCGTTTGGGCGCCCTCACGCAAGACCCCATTCATCTGTCCAGCATCGTCCAATTCAATGATTCCACCAGGTGGTGTGTCACTGTTCGGATGCAATTCAGCTGCTTCAAGGGCCATAGAATTTGCAACAGAACTATGTCCACCAGCTCGAGTCAGAACGACCGGATTAACCGGAGCTGCATCGTCCAAGTCCCATCGCAGTGGTCGGCGCTGTTCAGTCAGTTCATCCTCCGACCAGCCATAACCCGTGATCCACTCACCAGAGCCGAGTTGTTCGGCTTTTCGTGTCACACGAGCCTTGAGTTCTCCCATCGATTCAAGCCCTGCAAGATCAACGTGCCGAACTGAGTCGCCACTGATATGAATGTGCGTGTCAATAAATCCAGGAACCACAAATTTTCCTTCAATATCGATTGCCAGCTCCGGGAGATACCGATCGATCAAATCGTCTCGACCGAGTTCAACGATCAGACCATCATTCACGGCAACTGCCGAGTACGTCGACAACAATTCATCAGAGGAAAATATCTTTCCACCATGCAGTACAAGATCGACACGTTCCTGGGCCACCGCCACCGAATGAAAAGCAATACCAACCGATAAGACAATCACTTCAATACGAGGACTCCACATCGAATATCTCCCTTGCCGAAGTTTTGTCAGCCGTTCCATTAGCATCCGCAGCTATAAACTAACTCAGATATGCACATACTCGCTGAACGCGACACTACTTTTTCGTATTTAGCGACCGTAAGAATTCGTCTCTTGAAGATGATAATCTTCCGGTACCATCATCGAGACACCCCCCGGTTGCAATGAGGACTTCCGGAACAATCCTGACAGCACAACAAATGCAACGCTTCCATCAGTCATACTCACAGCACAACACTCCATCGGGAGACGCTTGATCGCCGCAACAGGAGCCATGCATGACAAGGACACGCTGCCCCTGGGGGGCCTCTCCTCCAGTCTACGTGCTGTATCACGATACCGAGTGGGGCGTTCCGCTTCGACAAGACCAAAAACTTTTTGAGATGCTTATTCTTGAAAGTGCGCAAGCCGGCCTCAGTTGGTTGACTGTGCTTTCGAAACGTGACGCATACCGAGAAGCATTCAGTGGCTTCAACCCACGTCGGATCGCAAAGTACGATAACACCCAACTGACGTCACTCCTCGCCAATGACCGTATCATCAGAAATCGACGAAAAATCGAATCGGCGATCAACAACGCGCGTCGATATCTCGAAGTGCAGAACGAATTCGGCTCGTTCCATGGCTATATCTGGGGTTTTGTCGACGGTCACCCCATTCAGAATAGCTGGCGCACCTTGAAGGAAATTCCCAGCTCTACACTCGAATCAAAGGCAATGAGCAAGGACCTCAAAGCGAGAGGCTTCACATTCATCGGACCAACCATCTGCTACGCCTATATGCAAGCAATAGGCATGGTAAATGACCATCTCGTGGAGTGTTTCAGACACCACGCTGTTCAGAACTATTAATAGGCACGGCCGAGAGTCATTCAGGCATAATGAACTCGTAACCAAACAATTGGCGTAGGAGGAAATCCGACAATGCCGTTCATGCCACGCTCATCAAAAATACCAATCTTCCGTTGGGGATGCGTCATCGTTCTAGCGCTTGCCGCTACAGCGGCATTGAATTCACAAGAACCAAGAACACCGAGAAATATTGAAGAGTTCGAAGTAATGTTCGAAGCAATAAATAATTGGGGTCGATGGGGCGCCGAAGACGAACTCGGCGCCATGAACTTGATCACGCCAGAAAAAACCAGAGAAGCAGCTGAACTCGTCGTTCGTGGAATCACCGTGTCACTTGCACATAATCCAATGCCAGACGAAGCAGTGGACAACCCGGATGCCGCATTCAACCACACAATGGGGAGAAGATTTCGAAGCGACACGTACGAATTCACCTACCACGGTTACGGCGTGAGCCATATTGATTCGCTCTGTCATTTTTTTTGGAACGAGCGACTCTACAACAATATTCCTCTATCGGCGAGCACTGCGGATGGTTGCGGAAAACTTGGCATCCAGAATCTCAAAAACGGAATAGTCACAAGAGGTGTTCTCTTCGATTTTCCACGACTTAAGGGCCTTCCTTACCTTGAGCCGAAGACTCCCATTTACGTCGAGGACATCGAAGCCTGGGAACGTCAAGCGGGTATCACTGTTTCGCCGGGAGACGTGATCTTCATTCGAACAGGTCGATGGGCTCGACGAGCGGAACGCGGACCGTGGCGGGTATCCGGAAATAGCGCCGGTCTGCATGCCTCAGTCCTGCCTTGGATTCAAGAGCGAGGTGTCGCTTTCGTTGGGAGCGATGCCGCTACAGATGTCATGCCGTCACTCGTCGAAGGGATCACTCAACCAGTCCATACCATGCTGATCGCCGGCCTCGGAGTCAATATCTTTGACAACATGGACCTTGAAGCACTTGCCGAAACTGCGGCGCAAGAAAACCGATGGGAATTTATGCTTACCGCCAGCCCAATCCCCGTCGACGGTGGCACGGGATCGCCTCTCAATCCAATCGCGGTATTCTGACAAAACGCGGAACAATACCGGAGTCTTGTCATTCGGACATGAACGGAGGTTGCCCATCATGAGTATCGAAACGAACAAACAACTCGTAACAGATGCTTTTTCAGCATTGTCGTCTGGTGACACTGACACCTTCATGGACAAACTTTCGGATGATATCCGCTGGACCATTATTGGCACCACCGTCTTTTCGGGAGCTTACCAAGGAAAAACTGACCTAGCTGAGCGCCTATTTGGCAGCCTGGTACCACAACTTGAAAGTGGCATCGCGGTGGACATACGTAGTCTTATCGGAGAAGGTGACACCGTCATAGCGGAATGTCGAGGGCAAGCGCTGACGAAAACAGGACGCGCATATAACAACACCTATTGTTTTGTGCTCCGTATCGAAGACGGAAAAATACGAAATCTAACCGAGTACCTCGACACAGAGCTCGTCACAACCGCTTTTGAAGGCTCAGTCGACCCGCATGCTGATCAAAACTAACTCGTTAACACGAATGCATATAGAAATGCATCGTTGGCTGAAGAGGTCATCCTGGAACGAGTTCTCTCTGACCGGTCAATTAGTGGCGGGCACAAAACACATTTCGAATGTCGAAAAAGGAAATCCGATGAACAAGGTAATTCTCGTTTTCGGTTACGCAGCGGTTTTGTTTGCTTGCTCAAGTTTTGCACAGACCGACGGCCTGTTGCTTTCGATTTCTGATCCTGTAAATGGCGAATCGGTGGCCCGAAGATTAACCGTATCTGGAACTTCGAGCGGTGTCGAAAACAATGTAATTCTAGTATTCGTTTATACGCCTAGCGCGGAACGATGGTTCTTTCAAGGAGAAGCGGAAGTGGCCGCAGATGGCACATGGGTTATGGAAAATGTCGTCATCAGTGGAGGATCAATTTCCTCGCCTCGAGAAAATATTGACACCCAAGACAACAGCCCGACATTCCAAATTGTAGCAACGGCAATGAACCAAGCTCCTCCGGGTTTATCTGGTGTCGTTCGTGACAACTTTCCGCTCCCTGAAACAGTTGGCAAGTCCGAACCCGTGCTAGTGAAACGAACATTGGACTAATCGCAGCAACCCGTCTGACTAGAACCATATCTGTTTTCGTAAAAGCCGGCCGTCAGCCCAATCGTAGTTCGCTGTAACGAAAGCTGTCAGCAATACAATTGCCACTTGCCCAAAATGCGAGAACCAGATAAATATGCAGTTAATAATTTGGATGGCGGAGATTAAGACGACACACTTTGCACCTACAGAAGCATAAAGAGGATATACATGCCAATCCAGAATTCGAGAACTCGCCACGCTTACATGCTCATCCATTTTGTGGTGTTCTTTGGAATCACTGCGCCCGTATCTGCCGATGACTGGCCACAGTTTCGTGGAGCGCAACGTCTCGGCATCTGGAATGAAACCGGAATCGTCGACACCTTGCCGAAAGAATTGAACGTCAAGTGGCGCACGCCTCTTAGGTCCGGTTACTCAGGCCCAGCTGTCGCTGACGGACGTATCTTCGTTTCTGATTGGTCTGAGGATCCGGAATCACGAACACTTGACGGCGTTGAACGAGCTATTGCGCTCGATGAACAAACGGGAGAGATACTCTGGACGCACGAATGGGAAACCACCTATCGCATGCTGATCGTCTCATACGCCGTCGGGCCGCGGGCAACCCCAACGGTTGACGACGATCGTGTCTACGTACTTGGCGCAACCGGGAAACTATTTTGTTTCGATGTTGAGACCGGAGCCGTGCGTTGGCAAAAAGATTTTATTGAGGACTACGATACAAGTGTTCCCGTTTATGGCATCGCGAGTGCTCCACTCGTTGACGGCAATCGTCTAATCACACTTGTTGGAGGTGAACCGGACGCCTTAGTTGTCGCATTCGACAAGTACACCGGAGACGAAATCTGGCGGGCGCTCCCGGTCCTTTCCGAGCTTGGATATGCCCACCCGGTGATCTATGAAGCTGGTGGAGTCCGCCAATTGATCATCTGGCACCCGGAAGCCCTAGTGTCTCTGGACCCAGAATCCGGAGAGGTTTATTGGGAACAACCCTGGGACGTGTCAATGGCCGTTTCGCTAGCTACACCGGTCAAAAGCGGTGACTACCTGCTGGTTTCTCAGTTTTTTAATGGGTCGATGATGATGCGACTCAGCCGTGACAGGCCTTCCGCAACAATAATGTGGAAAGGGCAAAGTCGAAGTGAATTACCTGATCAGACCGACGGCCTTCACGCCCTCGTCACAACGCCGGTGATTTTCGACGACTATATCGTTGGTGTAGGAAGCTACGGAGAACTGAGAGGTCTAGACGCAAGAACGGGAAATCGACTCTGGATGGACCGCGAAATGGCGTCTCAAATCCGTTGGAGCACCGCTCACATTGTCACACACGAGGATCGGTACTTCGTTAACAACGATGACGGATATTTGATTCTGGCCAAGTTTACACCTACAGGTTATGTAGAACTTGGCCGCACGATGTTGATCGAACCGACGAGCGGGTCAGGCACCCGAACGCCCCATGGAGCAATTGCTGAGCGCATTGTCAACTGGACACACCCAGCCTATGCCAACAAGCATATTGTCCAGCGCAATGACTACGAAATTATCCGCGCGTCACTCGCCGAAACAGACTATTAGAGCAGCGGATATCATTAATTCTGACGACTGAAAAACAAGAGGACTGACCGTTCGAGATAAACGGGAACCCAAAGATGGTTCGCATATTCTCTAAGCAGTGGATCAAGCTCCACTCCTATAACGTTCGCATTTGCCACTGGATAAATGTAATTGCTAGCGGCTATCTGCTGATTAGTGGAATTCACATTTTCTTGGACTTTCCTGAGCTTTATTGGGGCCACACCGGGTATCAAGGATATCCTGCAATCTTTAAGCTTTCGGATTGGGGGATCTCTTGGGACGATGCTGGCGCGCTAGGCGACCGAATGTGGGGACGCAACTACCACATTACGTTTGCTTGGGTATTCCTCATAAACGGCTTTGTCTACGTGGTCTGGAATATCTGGACAGGCCATTTCCGCGATCGGATGATTCCTCAACGCAACGAAATTTCGATTGAGAAACTTCAGACCGCCGTTCAGAGTCAACTCAGTCTGACTGGTCCCAAAAGACACGCACCCGATAATTACGGCATTTTGCAGAAACTCTCATACGTTCTACTGATCTTTGTTTTCACCCCATTCATGATACTAACTGGAATTGCACAGTCGCCTGGATTTACAGCGGCCATTCCGTCCCTACTCGACTTGTTCGGAGGCAGACAATCAGCACGGTCCTTGCACACCATAGGTACGATCTTCTTGGTCTTATTTGTGGTGGTTCATGTACTTGAGGTGGTTACAGCCGGAGCATGGAACAAAATCCGAGCCATGGTTACGGGCAATCTTGCACTTCAGAGAGATAAAGAATGAAGAACTTACCATCAGACCCAAGAAGGCCAGCGGACCATGGACCAATGTCGCGTCGACAAATGCTTAGGCATGGTTCCATTTTCTGCGGCGCGTTGTTGACGGGATGCACCAGCGAAACATTTGTTCCTCCCCATGTCAGAAGCGGTTTAATTGGCGTCGCCGACGTGCTGACGATGAGCACAAATCGATTTTTACTCTCCCGTCAGCAACTCGCTCGCGAATTCCAACCTCACGACATCGCCAAAGACTTTCCTATGTGGGGTCAGACCAACCCCCCGGACGAAGAATATCAGCGACTCCTTCGTGGAGGATTCAAGGAATGGCGCCTCCCAGTTACTGGACTTGTCGAGGCACCGCGTTCTTTGTCCCTTGAGGACATCAAACGGTTGCCTGCTCGCAGCCAGATCACTGCCCACGTTTGCGAGCAAGGCTGGTCAGCGATTGCCCAGTGGACCGGTCCACCACTGCAGGAAGTACTGCAAGCAACCGGCGGCGTAAAATCAAACGCACGCTACGTCGTGTTTCACACTGTTGATGGGTGGTATGAGAGCATTGATATGTTCGATGTGTTTCACCCGCAAACGATCCTCGCATACAACCTCAACGGCAACGATCTTCCAGTAGGGAATGGGGCCCCCCTCCGTCTTCGAGTGGAACGCCAATGTGGCTACAAAAACGTCAAGTTCCTCAAGTCCATCGAAGTTGTGGACTCACTGAAGAGTTTCGGAGACGGCAGAGGAAGTATCAGTGCGGACTATGGGTTCCACTGGTTTGCCGGTGTATAGCAGGAAACTAACGAACCGCGTCCATGCGCTCGCTCCGCCTCTCTGCGAACCACTGGCTAGAATTTTCATTTGCACAAAGTCAATCGGTGTCGAGAGAACGACAAACCGGAACAACTCTGTCTGCGATTCGAGATTTCTCCCGAGTCAATCGTTCACCGGAAAAAATGGTCAAGAGAGAGACACTCTGCAACCAGAAACCCGTGAAGACTTAGCGTGCTGGCTGAGCTGACTGCCGAGAGCGTCCAGCTTCACAACCGGTATTTTTTCCTGCATCCACTGAAAGAGAACACGCTCTTCCGTACGGATATGAGACCGCATCAACTGTCCTAGTACCGACAGACGTTCCGAGAGTCTAGTGGTCGGATTATCTTCGAGATCACGGATCTTTTCAGCCATTTCTCGGTGTTCTCGTATCAGGTTCTGTATGAGATGTTCTGTTTCATTAATTTGCGCCAGCACCCATGGAAAAACTTCAACTTCTTCTAAGTCACAATGAGGCCACCATTGGTTCTCAAAGAAATGGACTACGACACTAACTACCTGCGTGCCAGTAATACTTTGACTCGCCCGAGAGTCAATGTCGTAACCACGAATTAGTTGCTGCGCAAGCACAAGACCATCGTGATGGTCATGTGAAAGTGGAATTAAACTCGAATGCCGTTTCATGTCATTCTGGAATAGTTAAGCTGACATTAATGCCCCGACCACGAACCGAGCCACCAAAGTTGCGTTTTTCTAGCAGCGCCACCTTACACCAGCCCATTCTATATGCATAAAAGAGGTGCCCACCTTGACGCCCTTCCCAGCCGGTTGTAGCCTTCCCTCACGTAAAACACGTCTGCGGTCCACGGTAGACCGCCGTCGAATCGAAAGAAGTTTTCTGGAGACCTAGCATGATAAAAGCCGCGCGACTCGTGCCAATAGCCTTCGTCGTTTTTGCCATTATCACCGCCGGAGCGGCAACAATGCGTCAAAACAGCGATCAAGTTACTTCAATGACTGACGCTGCCCAAACGTTTCTCGGTTCGCTCACCCCGGCTCAACGAGCCGCCGTCTCCTTTCCATTTAACGGCGATGATCGATTCAACTGGCACTTCATTCCTCGACCCCGCAAAGGTGTTCCGTTAAAAACTATGAGCTCGGCCCAACGTGCCGCAGGACTCGCCTTGGTGAAGGCCAGCTTAAGTGCTGAAGGGTTCGATAAGGCCGAGCGAATTCGTCAACTTGAGCAAGTTCTTTTTGAACGCGAAGGGCGAGCAATTCGAGATACTGAACTTTATTTTTTTATGATTTTTGGTGACCCATCGACAACGGGAACATGGGCCTGGCGATACGAAGGACATCACATCTCCCACAGCTGGACCGTAGTCGATGGCCAACTTACCGCTTCGACGCCACAATTCTTCGGAGCGAACCCCGGGCACGTTCAAGAAGGAACTCTTTCAGGAGAACGCGTTCTCTCAGCCGAAGACGACCTCGCGAGAAGTCTTCTTGGCTCACTCTCGGGTGAACTTCTGCAATCAGCAATCATTTCCGCTGAAGCCCCCCGTGACATTTTGACCTCATCATACCGAGAAGCCTCCATGCAAAACGACGTCGGTGTCTCCTACTCAGAACTTAACGCGCAACAACAAGACACGCTCTGGTCGCTTATCGAAGAATATGCAATCGTTCAGCCAGGACCGATTGCGACTGAACGGCTTGACAAGGTCCGTAACGCTGGACTCGACGACATAAAATTCGCCTGGATGGGGAGCCTTAATGAAGGCGAACCTCACTACTACCGGGTCCAAGGAAAGACGTTTCTTATTGAGTACGACAACGTGCAAAATGGAGCGAATCACGTGCATAGTGTGTGGCGAGACTTTGACGGTGACTTCGGACGAGATCTACTCACAGCTCACTACCGACAGTTTCCACACCAGACGACAAACGCTAACTAAACGACAATGATTACTGGATTAGATTCTGTACGTATGGTGAGTGTAGCTCAATGGTAGAGCGCCGCACTGTGGCTGCGGATGTTGCGGGTTCAATCCCCGTCACTCACCCCACTTTTCGAGAAATGGTTCAATATCTAGAAGGGAAGCACCAGTGACACGCTATTCATACATACTCGTCGGAATTATCACCATCTCCGTATGTGCCTTTCCAACCATCGCCACTGCTAACGATGACGCGCCCAACGTTGACACGCTGCAAGCTGCATTCGAAGGCGCCGTCTCAGGGCTCAATACGGGCAACATGGAGGCCTTTCTTAGAACCGTTCATGACGAAGCACTCTCATTCTATTCTTGTGGACCAACCTCAGGGAAACAAGGCCGAGAAGCATGTGCACTTGACTGGCAACTTTTCTTCAACACGACGAGCGACGCACGTTTTGAAACAGAGAATGAGCAATACCGCATCATCGGCGACTCCGGCATAGCTTATGGGGATTATTCGCTATCGGTGGACTACAACAACCAGGGACGTCAAACCGTGCACCAAGGTCGCTACACAATGACTTACAGCCTAGTCGATGGCGAATGGAAAATCATCATGCAACACAACACACCAGCCGAAGAAGCTCCCCAGCCCGTGCGGACTCTTCGACCGAGCCGTTGAATTTAGCAGTAGCGTCGATATTTCCTCACGAGAATTCGCGCCGGCGCGCCGGCCAGAGCAACGCCAACTAAGGTCGTTGGCCTTACCCGGGTCTGTTACTGCACCAAGACAGAATGGCCTCTCCGATCTGATGCGGTCGGTCCTCCTGCACAAAGTGCAAGCCAGTTCCGATGTCGACCGTGGTCAAATGTTTCATGTGTTCTCGGCACCAGACAACAAGTTCATTCCGTAGAAGGGCGCCGGGGTTCGCGAACAACAGTAGCTTCGGAATATCCGAATGTTCGAACCACTTCGAATACTCAGCAACGGCCGCGTGAACATCAGCCGGTTCCCTATCGATCGGGATTTCATTTGGCCACCGCCAGACAGGCCGTCGACTGTTAGGATCGAGAAACGGTTCACGATATCGTTCCATTTCCGTTCGAGTTAGAACACGCTGAATCGAAGCCGGCAACACTTTCTCAACAAAGATATTCTTATTGACGATTAGATCCCAACCCACCTCTGGCGTACGAAACTGCTGAAAGAGAGACCGTCCAGAATCTGGCCAATCCTTCCACGACAGAGGACGAACGATAGCTTCCATGAATGCAATGCCTTTCACATTAGCCGAATTGCGTCGAGCATAGTGAAAGCCAAGTGCCGAACCCCAGTCATGAACCACGAGTGTAAGCTGCTCTAAACCCAGAGCGTCGATAAATCCGTCAACGTACTGAGCATGGTCGACGAATCGATACTCGATCTCCGGCTTGTCAGACTTCCCCATCCCGATCAAATCCATCGCGACACACCGTCCAATGGGAGCCAGATGAGGCATGATATTGCGCCACAAATAACTAGAGGTCGGATTGCCGTGTAAGAAGAGGATCGGGGCTCCAGTCCCAGCCTCAACGTAGTGAATCCGAGTTCCCTTCACCGTCACGAACTTTGAGTCGTACGGCATTGCTTCCGAAAATTCTTCATCACTCATAAGGAACATCGTATATCCGTGCCGCCCCTAAGAACAGGCTGCTATACTCGCGCACTCACTACCTCAGCAGGAGTTTCGAACAATGACAACCCGAGTCCACGACATTCTTCGATCAAGTTCTAGCCTGGTCTTTCCTGGCGTATATGACACCCTCTCGGCAAAAATGGCTGAACGAGTGGGTTTCAGAATGGCCTTCGTATCTGGATACGCCGTTTCAGCGACCTATATTGGCGAACCAGACATTGGACTTCTCACTCAAACAGAGGTGATCGATCGCGCGCGCCGAATATGTCAAAGTGTCAAAATCCCGATTATTGTCGATGCCGATACCGGTTATGGAAATCCACTCAACGTTCTTCGGACTATCCGGGAACTTATCGCCGCAGGCGCTGCCGGTTGCTTCCTCGAAGACCAAGTCTGGCCAAAAAAATGTGGCCACATGCAGGGAAAGAAAGTCATCACACGCGACGAGTACCTTGGAAAGATTCGAGCGGCCGTCGATGCAAAAGGCGATCACGATTTCTTTCTGGTCGCACGAACCGACGCCATCGCTGACGGAGGCCTTGAAGAAGCGCTATATCGTGCAGAAGCGGCCAAATCCGCCGGGGCCGACGCGACGTTCATAGAAGCTCCGCGGTCTTCTGATGAACTCACCGAAGTCGGTCGACGTGCGCCAAAACCAACTGTGGCAAATATGATCGAACAGGGCAGAACACCAGTACTTCCTCAATCGCAGCTTGCCGCGCTAGGGTTTCAGTTGATCCTCTATCCATTAACCGGCCTCTACGCTTCGGCGAACGCACTTGATCTCGCATACAGGCAACTACTTCACGATGGAACAACCGGAAACGTCCAAGACCAGTTGATCACATTTGAGCAATTCAATGCACTCATCGGCATTGACGAACGGAATGCAGTTGCCCAACGGTATAATACTGTTGACCCTGAGCGTCCTCCTCTCTCTGTCGGCCGTCGAGCGACGAATCAAGATTCGTAGACTACTGTTCGACACACCCCTATTTCTTGTTCCAGACTCGTTCCAGATATAATGCCGCGCGCACGTCATGTTGAACAACAGTCTTGAGGACACTGGATACGCCGCGCATATGAAACAAGCATTTCCAAATTCCATCGAAGAACTCCAGCGACTGCTTGCCGACCAGGGTTACATCGCCGACTTAGGTCTCACAACCTCTATTTACCTTGCCTTGAAGCTCAAACGCCCGCTTCTCCTAGAAGGTGAAGCCGGCGTCGGTAAAACTGAGATCGCCAAAGTCATTTCAACATTACTCGGGATAGATTTAATTCGCCTACAGTGCTATGAAGGCCTCGACGTAAATCACGCGGTCTACGAGTGGAATTATGCACGGCAATTGATCCATATCAGACTGAGCGAAGTGGGAAATGATGCCACTAAATCCCAGGCAACAGATCTCTTCGGTCCCGACTTCCTAATTGAGCGCCCTCTGCTGCAAGCCATTCGAGGACACCAGTCACGTCCCCCGATACTCCTCATTGATGAGCTTGACCGTGCTGATGAAGAATTCGAGGGTTACCTTCTTGAATTACTGTCCGACTTTCAGATCACGATTCCAGAAATTGGAACGCTGAAAGCCTCAACCCCTCCGGTCGTAGTTATTACGTCGAACCGGACACGTGAACTGCACGATGCCTTGAAGCGACGCTGTCTTTACGCGTGGATTGAATATCCCAGTTTCGAGAAAGAGCTTCAGATCATCAACACGAAAGTACCAGAAGCTGAAACCGCGCTCGCTGAACAAGTTGCGGCGTTCGTGCAAGAACTTCGACTGGTTGAACTCTACAAGAATGCCGGTGTTTCAGAAACACTCGACTGGGTTGCCGCACTAGTCGAACTCGGAAAACACGAGCTCGATCCTGAGACGATTGAGCAAACCATAGGGATTGTGCTCAAGAACCAAGAAGACATTCAAAAAATCAGGGGCGACCGAATTCGAGAGATACTCAATAAAATACGAACTTCTCACAGTTAAGGTTTAACGGTGTGTCCTTTCTCGTTCATAACATCCTTCATTTTTCCCGCATACTGAACCACTTAGGTCTTGTCTCGCAAGCGGGACGCACACAAGAAGTCATTGTTGCGCTGAACTACATCGACATTCGAAATCCGCTGGAGTTCTATCACACCCTGCGGACTTTACTCGTCTATCGCGTCGATGACCTAGTCCTCTTCGACGAAGCGTTTAAACTTTTTTTTACACGCACAAATCGTCAACAGTTACAAACGCACCGAAGGACGACTAAGGATTCAAAGACTCCAGACTCAAAGACTTCAAAATCAAAGAATTCTCGAACTCAACAAAGTTCTGACACTGTCGATCGACCGCCACGCCATGACATGGCTCGCACAACGGTGCTTAGCTACAGCGATCAAGAAGCACTCTCGACTAAAGATTTTGCTCACTTCAGTACTGCTGAAGTCTTAGCAGCCAGACGCCTGATTCAGGAACTCAAGTGGGAACTCGCAAAACGCCAGTCAAAACGTTGGACGCCTCGGCGTGGGAACGCACTTGACCTGCGAAAGATTGTCCGAACCAACATGCACTATGGCGGTGAAATTATCGAGCTATCTCGTCGTCGACGCAGAACAAAGAGGAGACCTCTCGTCCTGCTGTGTGATGTAAGCGGTTCAATGGAACGCTACAGTCGCATGTTGCTTCACTTTATCCACTCCTTGACTGGAGGAGGCAAACAGGGACGCGTCGAAGCGTTCGTCTTTGCAACTCGTCTCACCCGAATCACTGGACAGCTTATGGCAAAAAACGCTGACAGTGCATTAGCACATTTACCTCACGTGATCGGAGATTTCGGCGGTGGGACGCGCATCGGTGATGCACTGCGTACTTTCAACGTGGAGTGGTCACGGCGGATTCGTAGCCAAAGTCCAATTGTGCTTATGATTTCAGACGGCTGGGATCGCGGCGAACCCGATCATCTACATCAAGAGGTGGCAAGGCTCCACCGAACCTGTCACAGGCTAATCTGGTTGAATCCTTTGTTAGGCTCGCCAGACTATCTTCCCCTTACTCGAGGTATGCGAGCCGCCCTGCCTTTGATCGACGATTTTCTTCCTGTCCATAATCTCCAAAGTCTTCAAGCTTTGGCACAGCACCTCAACGAATTGCCACGTCACTCACGACATGGATATTTCTCGTCGATCGGAACATAAGGGTATTCTTCAGGAATGGACCTTTCCGCAAACTACACATTCGATGCTCCTCGTCAACGTGTCTGGGACTTGCTAGTCGACCCGAAGATGATTGCTAACTGTCTGCCAGGATGTGAATCACTAGAACCAACAGGTATCGATTGCTTCGAAGCGAAGCTTACCGTGAATCTTGCCGCGATTACCGGCCGCTTCGTTGGAACAGTACAAATGACTGATAAATCGATGCCTTCCCATTACACTCTAAAAGTCGAAGGACGAGGAACGCCTGGCTTTGTCGATGGGTCTGCCAATATCTCATTAACAGAAACGGATACTAATAGCACAACAGTGTTTGTCAGCGGCACCGCGAACTTCGGTGGAACAATCGCCAGAGTTGGCCAGCGGCTGCTCAGCAGTGTTTCAAAGATGATGATCGATCGATTTTTCTCATGTCTACAACAGGCTGTATCCTCCCCAATAGAGGAATAAGCAACCGTTATCACGAAACAAGCACCGGCTCACCGCGTGCCGCCGTCACTCTCACCTGAAGATGGAGTAAACCCTGTGCCTTTAATCCTGAAAAACATGTTTATGGTTGTTTCAGCGTTCCTCTTATTCTCAGGCACGTTACTCGCCATTCTCATCGCAGGTTTCGATTTACGAGTCGAATTTACGGGTAGCGGTTTACGACCTATTCTTTCGTTTGGCGACGACGACGATCACTTTACCGAGCTAGAAAACAATCGGTCAAAAAGTAGTTCGGCGGACTCTACATCATCAACAACATTGACTCGTCCAACAAACAGACAGATTCACGGAATCAATTCAAATGAGACTATTCGTGCTCGGACTCTGAAAGATACCGCGTCTCAAGCATATTGGACCGACTTCAGAGGCCCGAACCGCGATGGAAATTATTCGGAAATGACCATTCGGACAAATTGGCCAGGAACAGGCCTCAAGCCAGTGTGGGAACAACCGATTGGCGGTGGCTACGCGTCATTTGTGATCGCCGACAACCGTGCGTTCACCATTGAGCAGCGTCGAAATTTGGAGGTTGTCGCAGCATATGACGTCGAAACCGGACAGGAACTCTGGACGTACTCGTGGAACGCACACTTTGTTGAATTAATGGGCGGACCTGGCCCCAGAGCCACACCAACATGGCATAACGGTCGAATCTATGCGTTGGGCGCAACGGGAGAATTTTTGTGCCTAGACGCAGTCACCGGAGACGTTTTCTGGTCGAGAAACATTCTTACCGATGCTGGTGCGACAAACCTTGCGTGGGCGATGTCAGCGTCACCTTTGGTATTCGACGACAAAGTAATCGTCCTACCTGGTGGTAGCAATGGCTGGTCAGTCGTGGCCTATGACCGCCTGACCGGAGAGCTTCGCTGGCACGTTTTAGACGATGCACAAGCTTATACATCACCGATGCTCGTCACCATTCACGGCACCACACAGGTCCTTATCGTCACAGCAACAAGAGTTGTTGGGCTTGGAATCGATGACGGGCGCTTCCTGTGGGATTACCCATGGCAAGTTTCAACCGTCCCTAATGTCGCGCAACCACTGTTAATCGGAAACAGCCAGATCTTTTTGTCGGCTAGTTATGGAAAAGGCGCGGTTCTTCTAGAAGTATCAAAAGTCGAGGATACATTCGTCGTAGATACCGTATGGGAGAACAATCATATGAAGAACAAACACAGCAGTTCAGTTCTGCACAACGGGTACATCTATGGGCTGGATGAAGCAATCCTTGCATGCATAAGCGCATCTACTGGCGAGCGCCAATGGAAGGGAGGTCGGTATGGTTATGGCCAGTTACTATTGGCTGGCGACCACCTAATTATCCTGTCTGAGCGCGGTGACCTCGTATTGGTCAAGGCGACCCCCAATGGACACCAAGAAGTAGCCGGATTCAGGGCAATAGAAGGCAAAACATGGAACATGCCTGCACTGGCGAATGGTCGTTTATTTGTGAGAAATTCACGTGAGATGGCATCATTCGATCTCCGGCGCTGACAAAACCGTCCGCGGCGGTTTTCCGCCTGACATGGAGTCGCGATGGCTGTTGAAACGTGTTACGATTCTGGCGAAAGATCGTCGTTGCGCACGTATGAACGAATGGCTAGTCTTCTGCTCTTAGGGCTTCAAATATCTGATGGGCAGGAGTGAACAATAATGTGTTTTCAGTGATTTACCAGCGTTTCCCCAAGACGTCATCCGACCTGGATACGCACTACGAGAAAACTTTTCAAGAAAGTGATGCACTCAAACCCAGTACCCGTTGTCGAACCACAGCAGTGAAGCCCGAGAAATGGCCAAACGCTTCAATGAGGTCGCACAGAAGGGACACACACCATGAACCATAAGGCTCAAGCTATGTTCGGTCTTCAGACATCTGACATTTTCATCGTTGCAATTACTTGTATTCTCTTAACTCTCGGATCAAATATCCAAGCTCAGCAGCAGCTGACACCGGCGGCCCGTGAAGCCCTAGAAGCCAGAGCCGAATCCGGCGACGCAGAATCGCAGTATGACCTCGGCGTCCTGTACGATCATGGCGGCGACTTCCAACAAGATTTTTCGGACGCAGCTGCCTGGTACCGTAAAGCAGCAGAGCAGGGTCACATAAAAGCGCAATTCAACCTCGGCGTCATGTATGAGGACGGTGAAGGTGTAGAACAAGACGACACCCAAGCGCTAGAGTGGTATCGGCTTGCCGCCGAACAAGGAAACCCCAGTGCGCAGATCAACCTCGGATTGATGTACGCCAATGGAAGGGGTACGTTAGAAGACGATAGTCAAGCACTGGAATGGTACCGCCGCGCTGCCGACCAAGGCGATGCAGACGCGCAACTGAGCCTTGGATTCATGTATGACAACGGTGAGGGAATAGCGGAAGACGACACCGAAGCGGCCACGTGGTACCGCATGGCTGCCGAACAAGGTAATGCCGTGGCGCAATTCAACCTTGGAAGCATGCATGCGAATGGCGAAGGAGTACCGCAAGATGACTCCGAGGCCGTAGAGTGGTACCGTCAAGCCGCGGAACAAGGGAATGCAAATGCACAGAGCAACCTTGGGCTCATGTTCGCCGACGGCCGTGCCGTCACGCAAAATAACGTGACGGCACATATGTGGCTCAATTTAGCGGGCGCCCAATTGACAGGAGAGAGACGAAATATCGTTGTCGAAACTCGTGAACAAATTGGAGAGGAACTAACGCGCGATGAACTCAGTGAAGCACAGCGCCTAGCTCGAGAGTGGAGCACCCAAGGAGCCGACGACGCGGAAAGGTAGTCAGAGTCTTCAACGGCTCGCGAGGCAGGGTGCAGCGGATGCGATGAATATCGCCAAGACTATTCAACAGACCGAAACGACTGCTGGTTGAAAGTTTGACCTGGCTGTCTTAGCGTTGATCATCTACTCGGTCATTTCTATCTCCATTGAAACCAGTCCAGATTTATCGTTAAGCACCAGAGGTACACTCATCATTTCAGACGCCGTCGTGACCATACTATTCACGATCGAGTACGTATTAAGATTTCTTACCGCTCCGAAAAAACTGAGGTACGTATTCAGCTTCTACGGTCTCGTTGACCTTGTAGCGATACTGCCATTCTATCTTGCGCTCGGATTCAACCTTCGTCCAGTCCGTGCGTTCTGCTTATTCCGGATCTTTCGCATTCTCAAATTGACCAGATATAGCGACGCTATGACTCGTTTTGGGAGAGCACTCTCACTCGAAAAAGAAGAAGCGATTGTCTTGTCTGTAGCCACGTCGGTATAGCTATACCTCTCAGCCATAGGAATCTATTTTTTTGAACACGAAGCGCACGCAACCGGAAAATTTTCAATCTCTCTTTGACAACCTCCGGTGGGCTATCGCTACGCTTACAACAGTTGGTTATGGCGATGTTTATCCAATCACCGTTGGCGGACGATTGTTTACGTTTGTCGTCCTAATGTGTGGACTCGGTATCGTGGCGATGCCGGCAGGACTCGTCGCAGCCGCATTGCTGAAAATTCGACACGACGAACACCGTGAATAACAAATGCTACGCCGAGTCACAAACGTCACATCGAATAGTCAAGAACCGACGAAATTATCCAGATCAGTTACACTGGCCTAGAACATATGCGCGCCCGTAGCTCAGCTGGATAGAGCGCCGGGCTTCGAACCCGTAGGTCGGGGGTTCAAATCCCTCCGGGCGCGCCAACTTCTGTTTTTCTAGATTCCATTTCCAGCACAAAAAGTTTAAAGTTTTCCCTTTTCGGCCCAATCACTGTCGGTGAATACTGACCATAATCACTTTAAAGCACCACCTTATCGATTGCGCCGTAAACGTCGTAAGTGTACCCTTCGAACCGTACAGCGACAGGGTCCTGAAACCATGGCGGAGGAGGGAAGATCCAATGGGTACGCTCTGGGTTGCAATGCTGAGCATAGTCTTGGCTTCATCGTCGGTCTTAGCACATCATTCGTTTTCTGCTGAATTTGATATTGAGAAACCGGTCACATTACACGGAACTCTAACGGAGTTCGAATGGATAAACCCTCATGGCTGGATCCATTTGGATGTCATTGGATCAGATGGAACAGTGGTGAACTGGGCGATCGAAACTGGCAACCCAACAGCACTGCTGAGACGTGGCCTTAGAAAGAGTGACTTTCCCTCTGGAATAGAAGTCATTGTCGAAGGCTATCTAGCAAAGGATGACACTCCAACTGCAAACGGAATCACCATCACATTTTCCGATGGACGAAATTTTTTTGCTGGCTCATCTGGTACTGGTGGCCCTGAGCGCTAAGATTAATTTTTCGATCGAATTCTTCACCACATAAAGCACAGACCCCATTAGAGGCGACGGAAACGATGAACTTCTCCTCCATTCGTTCTGCCACTGTTATCACCGTCTTGGTTCTTTTGTCTTTGCCTATCAACGTTCATGTCGAGCAAGAAACAAAGCCGCCGTATGTGCCAAATCAAACTGTCGATGGAGAACCTGATCTCCAAGGTATCTGGCAAGCAATGAACACCGCAGCCTGGAACATTCAGAACCACTCTGCGCGGCACGAGGTGCCTGCTGGACAAGGCGTCGTAGATGGAAATGAGATCCCGTATCAACCATGGGCAGTGAAGCAAAAAACAGTCAACTTCGAGACCCGCTCAACCGCAGACCCTGAAGTGAACTGCTACATGCCTGGAGTCCCTCGCATCACCTACATGCCTCACCCGTTTCAAATCCTGCAATTTTCTAATCGAATCCTAATTTTGTACGAATACGTACACGTCACGCGAACAATCTACATGGACGGAAGTCCACATCCCGATGGTCACATTGATTTCTGGATGGGCGATTCACGAGGCCATTGGGAAGGAAACACGCTGGTCGTCGACGTAATACATTTCAATGATCGCACTTGGTTCGATCGCGCCGGCAACTTCCACAGTGATGCTCTACATATCGTCGAACGCTACACACCAACAAGCCCCAACCACTTGCAATATGAGGTCACCATTGAAGATCCGAAAGTCTTCACACGTCCGTGGAAAATGAGTATGCCTCTCTACCGGAGACAAGAACCCGAAATTCAGCTTCTTGAATATGAATGCTACGCTTATGCTGAACAAGAACTGGCAGACGGAAAGTAAACGAAAACTTCCAGTGGAGAACCCAGCATGACGATCCTCAAGTCTGTTAGCTCTGTCATTGCCGTTGCGGGATTGCTTTTGTCATGGTCATTCATAGTGAACATTTTGACTCGTGACGTCATAGCCGAGAATTTCATCATGGTTGTCGAAGCTTCAACCTCGAACACCCCTTCCACCTCGCTTCCTCGACAGTCATCGCGTACTCCGCGCACGTCGAACGGGCACCCCGATCTCGAAGGTTTTTGGGAAGGAGGACCGCTAAACGCCTCCCATAGCATCGAAGAAGGGTGCTGCGACCCTATCCACGCAAGAATGCAAAGCCGCGGTCCCGAACGTTTAGGACTGCCAGATCAATTGGTGGTGAATCCGTCTAGCGGTCGAATTCCCTATCAACCGTGGGCTACCGAGATTAGAACGGAACATCTTTTTAACATGGAAACTCCAACGAGTCTTGAGCATATTGATCCCGAAGACCGATGCCTCCTCCTCGGCACGCCTCGCAGTAACTACCGCGGAGACCTTCAGATTCGCCAGTCCGCTGACCACATAGTCATCCTTTACGAATGGACTCATGCATATCGCGTGATTCCGACCGATGGAAGGCCGCACCTCAGCGAAGGCATCAATTTATTTAATGGAGATTCACGTGGCCATTGGGAAGGCGATACCCTAGTAATCGATGTCACCAACTTTAACGATAGACCATGGCTGGACTCGCACGGTAGTTTCTACAGTAAAGAAATGCGCGTAATCGAACGCTGGCGTTTATTGGATGCGGACACCCTCCAGTACGAGGCTACCGTCGAAGACCCGGCCGTCTTCACACAACAATGGACCATGGCATTCACCATGAACCGCATTAAACAATCAGGCTACGAATTCTTCGAAGAGGCGTGCTGGGAAGGTGTGACTAACAAGCACCGCCTCGCGGCGGGTCGAATTGCCGTCGATGCTGGAGAGAGACGAATTCACACGCATGAAGGACAGAAATAGGCTGATGGGCTGGTTGCGGTTTTTCGTGTTTCGACGTTAGCTACGTCCAGTTATCACTGCTTTTCGCTCGCAGATTTTTCTTCTGCACGCTCACCACTCAGAATATTTGCCATCGCATAATTCCCTTCGTGACAGGCATACTCATAGATCACATAGTCGCTGAGCTTTGGCATCATTCGATGAGCAGTCCAAGGCCGCGTGTACACCGTCGGGTCCCTGATAGTGAACCGGTAATCCACCACATCAGCACTCACACGCCGGAAACGCTCCACCGCCACCGTGTTCACTGACGAAGGAAATCTGTGTTGAGTATGAGCACTGAAATTCGAGGTTTCCACCACTAAAGTATCGCCATCCCAGTAGCCACGTGAATCTCCATTCCACTGGCGAACGTCAGCATCCAGTCTAGGGCGCCCATCAACAGGAATGATCCTCACATCGTGTATGTTTTCCACTAACACCGCCACATATCCAGGCGCCTGAAAAATTTGATAAGTATTGTTGTATCCCGTGGATACCGGTGGAACGCCATGATAAGTAATGCATCGGTCCCAGTTACTCCTATCGAGCCAAGAATCAGCAGGATGATCAAGCCGGTACGCGCGCTCAGCGGCAGTTCGTTCACGAGTCTCTGCTTTTAATGGTAACAATCCGTCTCTCGGATCGATGATCAAAGACGTTCGCAAATCAGGACTGACCGTCCCCCGATCAAACCAAAGGGCATTGTAAGCCCCTACATCACCAGGTCGAGGCAGACGGTCCTGGGTCACAGCAAAGTTCCTCGCCTCCGCCTCTTCGGGAGTGTAAAATTCCCGGTTCTCTACACTAGTTGGTCGCTGCAGCGGCGTCAGCGAGGCATACGACCACATACCTTGCAAATCTGGATCTCCCCAGGCCGTGCGTGGTGATCGCCAATCCCCGGATGTCTCACTCTTCGTCTGACTTCCTACCGAAACAGGCATGAGAATGAAGAAAAGAAAGACGACGAAACACGCTTGGCAAGCTCTAGCTCTCATCGAGAACCTTCCCTTTGACAGAATGTGGATCTGAGCTACTACTCGAGTCACGATGTAACCAACCGTAAGAATGCACGAAGAGGCAACGAAAACATTCCGTATCAAACTGCAACACTGATTAGAAGTTTCTAGAAAACAACGAGAAATGTTCCGTCCTGTTCGGAAACCAACGACGGCCGACTCCCCTCAGGAATCTCAGGACCACTTCCAGATTCCGTCATTGGCTCGCCGTTCTCACTATAAAGCTGCCAGTGAAAGACTCCCCCGGATTGCCAACCGTAACCGTCCCCCCATGCAAGTAACGTCTCACCACGATTGTTAACAGCAATAGCCGGATTCTTACGCCGCGCTTCTGCTGTTCCCACAGCAGTGGTAATGCTCTTCAACGAGTCAGCACGCCCAAAAAACACCTGGCCCGCTGTCTCCCACGCGACCGTTGCCCCACCTGGTCCACTAGCCAGGTCCGTGGTCGAAATAGGACAAGCATTAATTTCCCACGGGTCTATCAACTCATCAGAAAAGGTTAAACCAGCATCACGAGAGGTCAGCAAACGTTGCCCACGATTCACGTTTCCGCCTGCCCCTCGATAAGACACATGAACATTACCGTCAACACCAGCTAAAGCGCGCAAGCCGCAACAATCACAGGTGCCTGCGGAAACGTCATTTACCTGACGAGCGGGCTCAAAGATACGACCGTCATCATGAGACACTGCCATATAAACCGCACGCTCGGCATCTGGTGGAGCGCCTGTATGCCAGAAGACATAAACGTTTCCAGAGTCATCTGCGGCAACTGACGGCCCGGCTTCGACTCCTTCTCCAGCTGCTAGAGCAAATTGGGGTTCAAATCCCTTACCCGTTTCCATGCTACGCGTGTACAGAAAATCTGTCCGGCCGAGCTTGAACCAAACCACATGAATTCGGCCATCCTTGCCAACAGCTATCTGTCCGCCATCAATGGGACCTATCCCAACTACAGTTTCAGGTTCACTGTTCACACGTTGAGGAGTTGACCATGTTGATTCACCAAACGTGCGACTCACATAAAACAGGTCGCCGGCGCGCTCCTCACCTTCAAAATAAACCGCATGCACAGTCCCATTGTCATCGACAGCCGCATGTGGCAATCGGGCACCAGCCGGGAGGCTCATAAGCGTTACTGAATCACTGAGCGCATTGGAATCGCACCCTCCGGAAAAGACAAGAGCGACGCCAACCAGCACCAACCGATTCAACGTTAGACGCGCAAACAAAAAACTTCGGCTTTCTTGCATCGTTCCACTATCTCACAGAAGCCATCGCGTCTCGTTCATCTGCACGAGCCCCTGCAAGAATCCCCTCCATTCCGTAATTGCCTTCGTGACACGCATACTCGAAGACCGGTTCCGTTGACCTCGTCATGGGCATCAATACTGTCCATGGGCGTTCGAAACTCTCTGGGTCTTCAACAGTGTATTCATAGACCAGCGTATCCCCGTCAACCCGCGTAAATCGCTCGACAAGATGCAGCGTTTCTCCCGAGCCCCTGAATTGGGTTTTCCCAGTAAAATTCATCGTATCCACGATGAGCGTTTCGCCCTCCCATCGTCCACGTGAATCGCCCCGCCATTGCCGAACGTCGCTTGGCAAGTGAGACCGCCCATCCAACGGAACGATCCTCGAATCATTCACCATTTCGTTCAAGATCACGACGAAATCTGGGGTCTGAAACAATTGCATAATGTTGTTATAGGCACTCGACTCCATCGGAGGACCAGCGTTGAATCCTAGGATGCACCGTTCCGCAATTCCGCGATCCTCCCAGGAATCAGCTGGATGCTCGCGGCGCCTTTCACGACTAGCCACGGCTCGAACTTTCGCCTGGGAAGTATGCATCGGAATACGACCATCGGGCGGATCAACAATAAGGGAAGTGCGCCGATCCTCAGTCACTGATTTCCCGTAATCAAACCAAAACTGGTTATAGGCTCCGGGGTCAGTAGCACTCCCCTCACCGAGTTGTGTCCATCGGTCCTCTAACTGTTGTATTACCGCGGCAGCCTCCTCGTCGGATAGGAATTCTTTGCCTGCGAGTTCTTCGGGCCGCTCTAACGGGGTCGCTATCCGAAAATCCCATACTCCTTGGAGATCAGGTTGCCCCCACGAGGTGCGTGGTGAACCACCTGCCACAGCTTGCGCTAAAGCGCTTTCCGGAACGCATAATAACCCTATCGACATGACCAGCAACCACACACATGAACGCCACCTCATTCAGCACCTCCTTATCGATTTGTCCGCACCACCTACTGTTCGTCGTAGATGTGTTGCACGGTCGTCCTTACCGACTGTGGATCAGCATTGAATCCTTGGTATCGATCTGGTACCACGTATCCATCCACTACGTCGTCAACACTCAACCCCATCTGAATTCCGTCTTCAGCCGTCGACAACAAGTGGTTGTAGAAACCACTGAAATCAACGAAATCACTCCATGTAACCGGTTCCCCCACGTGACCAGCTATAACGGTGTCAATGTTCCTGAGACCATCAACGGCCCTAGTCAGACTTCGACCAAACTCGACCGCACTTCCTCCACTGCTGTCAACATCAATAAACGGTAGCGCCTTGCGCTGAAACATGTCACCGGTATGCACGGTCCTAGCAGCGCGAAATACGACAAAGGCATCTCCGTTCGTGTGTCCCTGACCAAAGTGATACAAATCAATTTGATCATCCCCGCTTAAAAAGGAAGTCCGAACTTGGAAAGTCCGTTTCGGTAAATATTTGGAATTCTCTCCCTTAAATGCGTCGCAATTCGTGACTGGTTCGCAATTTGCTCGAGCCATTTGGGCTGCCGTATTCTCATGCGTAATCACTTCTACTGATGCTGGAAATTCCGTATTACTCCCCGTGTGGTCGAAATGCGTATGTGTGTTAATGATTGTTGTGACGGGCTTGTCGGTGACACCACGAACATAGTCCAGAATGTCGGACCCATAGCCTGGAAGTTTGGTATCAACAAGTACCACACCACTCTCGGCCACAAAAATCGCCGTATTGCCTCCTGTCCAACTAGACTGATCCGAGGGGTCAGAATTTCCCAACATATACAGATTGTTAGCTACCTCTTGAATGCCTGTAATCGGCGCCTTGGTCGATTGCTCTGCCTCATAAGAGGCAACGGTTAGCATCAGCCCCCCCCATGTGAATAGGGTCAAACAGATGGTACGGTTCATCGTTGCTGTGCCTCCATTTAAACGATCATTCAATGTCAAATTCATAGCGAACTATTTCACTGTTGTGATACCCGAGACGACCACACTGAAAGCGAAGTGTCCAGAAACGCATGCGAAATGGCCCGGTATAAAGCCGCCAATAGAAGGGAGGCTCTCGTTCAGTCGTATAAACAATGGTCGATCCCTCAGTATCACACTGTAGTTCAGTTCGTGGTGCGACGTGGAATAATCCGCCAGTTGGATAACCGTTCGGCTGAGCCGCCGTCGGTATCTCATCACTCATTGATGAAATGGAAATTGATTGATCCTTTGTTGCTAATTTCACCTCTGATTGGCGTTCGGTTTGGTCAAAAAGCACATTACCCTTCATACGGAAAGGGATCGACAATCCCGCAAGCGAGAGAACGGTAGGCGCCAAATCAATGACACTCACATCGTCCCCATATCGAAGCTCTGCTCGGTTCGCCTCGGGAGCCCAAACGACCAGTGGGATCCGATCTCCGCTGGTACCAACCAGAAAAACAACGGTGTGCTCAAAATGCCCATCTGCCCTAAGTTCAGCTAGTACGCTACCGATTTCGCTGTCCAGTTCCGAACCAGCCGTGGCTAGATTGAACATCGAAAAAAACGGTCGGTCTCGTTCCGTAGCTACACCCGCACATCCGAACGATACAGTGCACGGAAACTCCCAATCCTTACTTTTACCTTTCCAATCGACTCCACGTCCAGCAGCGTCCCATGCACCAATCAAGCCCGGCTGCGCAAGTTCTCGTGGGACAGCGGTTGACTGATTTGCCGCCAAATTGTGCAATGCCGACCCGCCACGACTCGTGTAATAGCCAGCCCGGCGCAACCACTCTGGCACTACCTTTACACCTGACTCCGGAACACGAGACCAACCGTCATCATCAAGTCCAAGCACCGTCGCATGCAGTCCGGTAAGCAAGACTGACCGGGTCGTCAAGGATGATTCTGCCACCGAAGACATCTCAGCAACCGCCGCGCCGGCATCCACCAGAGCCCTGACATGATCACCAAACGGCAACCGAAAATCGTCCGAAACGATCCATACGATATTCGGGCGAGACTGACTATCAGCGTCCAATTCTGCTGCACCAGCAACGACATCAGGTGGCGAACCACATCCAGACACAGCGCCTAGCAGGAACACTGAACCAATCAAGGCCAAAATTTCTTTGCCGTAATTGTGGATTCGTTGCACGGATTTGCTACTCCTTATTCCAGCTATCCATGGCATCATACTAGCTGGAGGCATTCATGATTGAGCGAATTTTCAGGATGTGCCATTTGGCCCTACTAGCCGCGTTGATGATTCTGGCTCTTGTTTTACGTGTAGACGCCCAACCGGCAACAGAGAAGACTCTAAGCGGACACCCTAGCCTACAAGGCCTGTGGAACTTCTCGACCGCCACACCAATGGAACGCCCAGAAGAATTAGCCGAAAAATCCACTCTTACGGCCGAAGAAGCTGCTGAATATGAACAACGACTTGCTGAACGCCGCCGGGCCGGGGATTCAACTTCAGAGACAGCCTCGCTCGAATCGCGCGTTAGTTATGAACAGGCAATTTGGTTCGAACGCAGTGACACACTGGAACAACAGCGAACATCACTGATCGTAGACCCGGCAAATGGTCGAATTCCGACAGTGCGACCAAAGGCGAGCGCTCGTGCGACATTAACCCAGTTACTACGTCGGAGACATGCCCATGGCCCAGAAGACCGGGGGGTCTCAGAACGTTGCTTGCTGGGATTCAACTCTGGACCGCCGATGACACCGAGTGTCTACAACAACAACATGCAACTATTCCAGACCTCAGACCATGTCGTAATTCTCAACGAAATGGTGCATAACGCCAGAATCATTCCACTGGATGGACGTGCACACCTACCAGACCAGCTCACACAGTGGGCGGGGGACTCTAGAGCAAGTTGGGATGGGGACACGCTAGTCATTTTTACGAGAAACTTCCTAGGTGAAACCTCGTTTCGAGGATCGAGTTCAAATCTACACCTTGTAGAGCGCTTTACACTCGTCGATTCAGCAACACTGCGCTATGAATTCACAGTGAGCGATCACACCACATGGAGTAAACCATGGACAGCGAGGGTTTTGATGAAACGATTAAACGAACCCCTTTACGAATACGCGTGTCATGAAGGAAATTATTCGATGGCTAGTTCTCTTTCAGGCGCACGAGCGATTGAATCGTCAAAATCAGAATCGACCGGCACTGAGTAAACGAGCACGATAGCCACCTGAAGAATTTCAGGCCCATGCGTACCTATGGAAACACCACCAAACAACGAGAAATCGAGGTAGAAAAATGACTGTCCATCCGATTGCCTCAATGGTCCCCTTAGTAGTCACGACCATATTTTGTCTAGGGGCCGCCACATCGACGGCGGGTCAAAACCAGTGGGACCCTCCGAAACTTCCCGATGGGCAGCCCGACATCAATGGCATCTGGAACAATGTCGGTGCCGCTCATATTCCTCTTGAGCTGCCAGACGAATGGAATGAAACAACGTTGTCAACTGAAGAGGTTCAAGCCCGCATCAAGGAACGGTCAGACGCGCGAAAGGCCATTTCATGGCAAGGGCACGAGAATAGTCGAGGTGTCGGTGCCTATGCCAACTATTGGTTCGACTGGTTCTGGAAAGACCCAGCCGGCGTTGATGCACCAGCACTACTCATCGAACCGGCGACCGGAAAAGTTCCAGAGATGACGCCAAAGGCGAAGGAGAGTGTTAAATTTCACCGCAACCACCTTCACGATTCATACGCAACAATGGAGACGGGAGACCGATGTCTTTCTCGCGGCACCTACGGAATCATGATGCCAACCGCTTACAACAACGGCAAGATGTTCTTTCAAACACCTGGACACGTCGTGATCCTTAGCGAAATGATCCACAACGCACGCATCATTCCCATCAATGTGGCGCCTCACATTAATTCGGGCATTAAACAGTGGAACGGTGACCCTCGAGGACGCTGGGAGAAGAACACACTCGTCGTCGAGTCGAAGAACTTCAAAGCCGTCGAAAATCAGCGAGGCCCAGGTTCCCGCGCACCACAGACTGAATTTCGTCACGTTGTCGAGCGCTTTACATTCGTCGACGTGGACACCCTTCGATATGAACTCCGGGTTGATGACCCTGGGACGTATACGGCCCCGTGGACCGTCTCGTTCAACTACAAGCGAGATAACAAATACTTGCAGTTCGAGTACGCCTGCCATGAAGGTAATTACGCTGTTCCGAACTCTCTTCGTGGTGAACGAGCGCAAGAGAAACACTAGTTAGTTAGATATTTCAAGTAACTGACGAACAAACGGCTGGTCACACCAGGGGGCTGAGTCGCCATCCTTTCCAACATAATCGACACCGACTCTATCGCGTTCCCTGGTCCGCCTCAGCGGCCTGCTCCTCTAAGTTTCGATGGATCTCAAGAATGTGGGGCACATCATAGTTACCTTCATGGCACGCGTACTCGTACATCGGGCCTTCCGTTTTCACCATCGGAATTTCAGCGCTCCATGACCGTGCCCAAGACGTGGGATCTTCGACGGTAAACTCGTACCGAATTTCTTCCGCGCCAACACGAGTAAACCGCTCGACAACACTCAATGCCTCGCTCGAACCCTGAAACCGTGTCTTATCGGTAAAGTTTTGACTTTCGACCACGAGGGTATCTCCGTCCCAGTGCCCCCTGGAATCTCCAGGAATGATCTGGATGATGTCCGGCAACGGTGGACGTCCATCCAGCGGAATGATGCGGGGAAGACTGTTGCTCAGTTCTGTGTGTATTACGACATAATCCGAAGTTTGGAAGATCTGGTGAATATCGTTGTAAGCCGGTGGCAGCATCGGTGGTCCGTTATGCGGCCAGACAATACACCGTTCTGAAAGAGGTCTAACCTCATACCCATCGAATGGGCCGCGCTGTTGTCGCGCCTCTGCTCGAGCAGCTGCTCGTTGTTGGGCTTGACGGATGAATGGCGGGACTCTCCCATTCGGTGGGTCCGTAATCAATGACGTGCGCCGAGTAGATAGGCCCTTCGGAATAGGCGTACGAAGCCAGATCGAATTATCGTAGTGGACATAACTCGGGTCACGATTGCCCTGATAGAGCACCCGCTCCCTCTCCTCTGAGCCTTCTAGGTTAATCGCGCTTCTCGCAAGAGGGTCAACACCTTCGGCTGTTAGTTCCTGCTGCAATTCAGCCACTTCCTCTGCCGTAAAGAATTCCTTGTCGGCAAGATACCCTGGACGTTCCAGTGGCGTAAAAGTTTGCGTCGTCCAAAATCCTTGAATGTCCGGGGATCCATCTGCAGTCCGTGGTAATGTCCACGTTTCGTCCACATTGGATGCATCTTGGGATTGGGGTTGCCCCGCAAGAGGAACCGTTAACCCCGTCACCAATATCGCCGTAGCCATATGTCGGCTAATCATGTACGACCTCCCAATCCGTTCACCGATTATCCTTGCCTTCCATAATCGCCCACAAACGCCCGCTGTGCAACCGAGCCAACGAGTTTTTACTGAGCAGCACATTACCGTCCAGAAATGCTCACACCTGTTTCGTCGCTGTTCACGCTGCTCTCTGGGCAAAATAGAATAATCGCCTAGAAAAAAAAATTTCCGAGATTCGTATCCGACACTACACTGAAACCGACCAATTCTCTCACTCGGCACCATTACCTATTTACATGGCCGACACATAAATGCGGGAGCACTCATGAAACGGACAACACGACCAAACATCACATTGATACTTTCTTTGGTTGTGACTAGCGTTGCGGTGCTGACTGGGTTCCAGACAGCTACCACCACGAGCGCTCAGAATGTCGCGAATCCGTATCGACTGGTGAACGATTGGCCACGTTACCCACAAGGATCAGAGTTCGAGATGGGCACTGGCATCACGGTCGATTCGTCTGGCATCGTGTATGCGATCTCTCGAGATATCGACCATTGGGCCAGTCATCCACTAGCGATGAGCCGGTACAGAGGCAAGGGTTCTATCTGGAAATTTGACCAACAAGGTACATTTCTCGGGAAATTCGCAGAAGACCAAGCCTTTATCGGTCCACACAGTATCTATAGCGACAGCGCCGGTTACATCTGGGTCATTGATCGAGACGGACATCAAGTAAAGAAGTTATCGACTACCGGAGAGCTCATACTGACATTGGGAGAGTACGGGCGATACGGCAACGATCATGCGCATTTCAACGGACCGACAGGGGTAGCATTCTTACCAAACGGTGAGTTCGTGGTCGCCGATGGCTACTGGAACTCTCGGCTAATGTGGTTTAGCGAAGAAGGAGAATTTATCCGACAGGTGGGTAGCTACGGAAACGGACATGGTCAACTGAGCGTGGTGCATGCCGTGACCGTTGACGCTCGCGGCCGTTTGATCGTTGCCAATGTCTGCGGTGGCGCCTTGCACTCTTATGTCACCGTCCCGGGACAAATTGCCGCTGAGCGGCTACGACCAATACCTGACTGTCGCAGTCGATTCGACGTGTTTCTCCAAAATGGAGATTATGTGGGTCCATGGTCCATCGTCGAAGGCAACTTAACGTTGAGTGTTGTCGCGTACGGAGACAAGATCTATGCGGGTACAACTAGCTCGGAACCAGGGCGACAGGACGTCGTCATTGTCGACGCAGAAACAGATCGCGTCGTGGAACGCATCAACAGTGCCAGCGTTTACGTTCACCAGATGGCGTTGGATCAAACCACCGGTGACATCTTCATCGCATCGGTGTATCCAGAACATGGCGGCCAACAACGGGGCCCTAATGGTCCATCATTCGTCCGGTGGAGCCGAAACTCCGACTAGTTTGTTGCACAATGCCGTTTAACCACTTATGGTCTAGAAGGGTAAGGACTAAGTCTGGAGGGCTGACCAATGCTCAATCGCATTATCTCACCGTGGATCATCGTAACGGCTATATTCACCCTATTCTTTCCACTGGATACTTTCGCGAGCCAAAACGTGAGTGAACAGTGGCAACCCTCACGATTGGCCAACGGGCAACCTGACCTACAAGGCGTCTGGGCGAGTGATTCAGCGACCCCACTTGAGCGACCTTCAGAACTCGAAGAGAAAACAGCACTCACGGACGAAGAGGTGGCCACACTACGTGAACGCGCCGCTAGCCTTTTTGGCAGTGACGCCGGGGACGCAGCCTTTGGCGAAAGCGTTTTTCGAGCCGCACTCTCCGATGCACAGGAGCATCGGTCTGGCGACGGTGTGACCCAAAACACCCCGGATGGCACCGGAAATTACAATCACTTTTGGCTTATCGATCGCTGGTTCGACAACCGAACGTCACTAATCGTTGATCCACCCGACGGACGTCTCCCCCCGATGACCATCGAGTCCAAGGAACGACAGCAACTCGCACGCGAGACACCTCGCCCGGCGTTTCCCAGCGGACCAGAAGATCTCGGTGCTGGCCTCAGGTGCGACGGAGGACGAGTCCCACTAACAGGGCGAGGCTACAACAGTAATTATCAGATCGTCCAAACAGACCACCATGTCGCAATTCTGATGGAAATGATGCACGAAACCCGCATTATCCCACTGACCAGTCGGGCCTCAGCAGGTCCGACTCTACGCAGCAACTTAGGAGACTCCTATGGGCACTGGGATGGCGACACGTTAGTTGTCGAGACTACGAATTTTAGGCGAAGCTCGAACTTCAGCGGTGCCTCGAACAGTTTGCGACTAGTTGAACGATTCACGCGGGTAGGACCTGACACGCTTCAGTATGAGTTCACTATGAATGACCCGGGCACCTGGACAAAACCGTGGACGGCTCGCATTTATATGCAACCAGCGCCGGGCACAGGAGTCATCTACGAATTCGCCTGTCATGAAGGCAACTATGCAATCGCCAACACATTGCGCGGTGCCCGTCTTCAGGAACAACAGAATGTCCGCAATTCAAGTCGCTAAAATATTCGCCGCCGTACTACCCGCGGATAACAACATTGACAAATCAACATAGGCATACTGAAAGAATGTACGGTACCGAACGAAAAGAAACGGCTCGTCACACACATCGCACACTCACAAGAAAGTAGGAGTTTCAATGCAGAAGGTCACCATTTGGTTGGCTCCGGTGATTCTTGGATCTGGTTTTATTTGGGCAGTAGGACTTCCAGCACAGGAAGAAGCATCCAGTGACGGACCTGATTACACAAATGGGACGGAACTACAGCGCCCACTGGACTATCGAGAGTGGACGTTTTTGAGTTCAAGTCTCAACTTGACCTATATCGATGAGTCGGGAGCAAGTGAATCACGGCCAGAGTTATTTCAGAACGTTTTCGTTAATCCCTCATCGTATCGAAGCTTCATGGATTCCGGACAATGGCCAAACGAAACGGTGTTCGTTCTTGAAATCCGACGTTCCAGTCAAGAGGAAACCCTCAGCGCCGGCGGACAATTTCAATCCAACCTGGTAGCACTCGAAGCCGAAGTCAAAGATTCTCGTTTTTCAGATGGATGGGCATTCTACGATTTCGGAGTAGCTGGGTCTCTACGAGACGCTTCTCCGCCGCTTGAGGGTGAACGGGTGGCTGGATGCATTGCGTGTCACACTGACCACACCGCTGTTGAGCGCACGTTTGTCCAGTTCTATCCGACGCTTATAGAAATCGCGCGTCAGAAAGGCACCCTTAAACCAGGATTCTGAAAATGAGACAGGCCCCGATTGCAATGGACCGAATTATCGACTAACGGCCGTCCTGCTCTTCGAGCCTAGCACCTCCGAGGGCATTAGGCACCGAGTAATTGCCTTCGTGGCATGCATATTCGAATTGGACATAACCCTCATCGCGTTTAACAGGAAATGCCGCTGTCCACGTCGATGTGTATGTTTCAGGATCATCGATGCTGACCGAATAACGCAATTGATCCTGGCCCTCAACGGTAATTCTTTCTACAATCCGTTGCTGCTCCGTCTGGCGCGACCGCGTCCCAGCTGTTGGGCCGCGCATATTATCGACTTCCCTAAAATTCGTAGACTCCACGACGAGTGTGTTGCCTTCCCAACGCCCTCGCGGATCTCCCTCCCATTGGCGAATTTCGCTGTCCAAGGTCAAGCCACTGTCGATAGGAATAATCCGCACATTGTGAATCATTTCGCTGTGGATAATGACGTAGCCTGGGGGCTGCAAAATTAAGGTGCCGTTATTGTATTCCGTCGGCATCATCATGCCGAGTACGCCCCGAGAAATACAACGATCGCCAGATTCCATATTCTCGTAAGAGTCATAAAGTTGGGCAAGATTCAGAGCAATCAGCTCTTGGGCGCGCGCTGTCCTCCCCGGAACACGGCCGCTCTCAGGCTGGACAATGAGCGCCGGGGCCCCGCTCGCAACTGGTTCATCCCAAAACCAATCGAACCAGTAAAACCCGTAACCTCCCACGCCTCCTCTGTTGTTCTCGAATCCCTTCCATTCGGATGCAGAGATGCGACCTGAAGCACGGTCCAGCGCACGCTGCTGGAGTTCCTCTGGCGAAATATCGGCGCGACCTGCCAATTCCTGAGGCAATTCCAACGGTGTGAAAATTGCGTCAGAGTTATTCCACATTCCCGTAATGTTCGGCTGCCCATCCGAAAGACGCTTAGGTGTCCACCCGTCGAGCGTGTCAACTTGCCCAAACGAAGAACACGGTGTGGCCAACGAAAACCCCATTACGCCAACGAACACCGTCAAGGCAGTCACTAAATGAAAGTTCATTGAATCCTCTCCTTCATTCCACGAACATCAAAAATCCTGGCAAAATTTCCACGACAAAAACTCTTTCCGAATGATGCTGTCCATCTTCGCACCGAACGGCATGCACCCTTTGTCGATCATCATCTTTCAAACGATTCTCTCGAAATCACTCAGGCTCAAATGATCGAAAAGAAAAAGATTTCGATACACCATAGGTGAACGGTCTACCCACTCAATCGATTCACTCAACCTCGATGCCAAAAACACTAAGTAAAGTTAAAACTTCTGGTAAATTAAATTGTGCTTTTTCTATTGAGTTCCCTAAAGGATCTATAAGGTAGTTCGTAGCTCCACGAAAATTGCATTTATCGAGCCGACATGCGGAAAATTTGGAATCTTGAAAATCCGTTCGACAAAACTCTGACCCTTCTAGATCACATTCTGAAAAATCCACATCGTGGGCTCTGCAATCTCGCAAACATAGCGCTCGCAGTACCAATGAGTTAAAAACGGAAAATGAAATATCACACGATTCAAAACTTATTGGAGAACCTAAACGATAACCACTCCAATCTAATGTAGTCCAATTCACACCTGTCGCCTTGCAATGTCCAAAAGTGGATCCAATAAATTTCGATTTGTCACAATTTACCGAACTAAGGTTCGAATTCCTAAATTCACAATCGTTAAACCGGCATTCTGTAATGCGAGCAAACGAAAAATCACAGTCAACGAATCTACAATCTTCAAAAGTGCTTCGCTGCACTGTATATGTCTTGGCATCTAATCCACTAAACACTTCACTGGTGTAATCAGTGTTATTTCCAATATTCATTTCCACTCGATTATTTCGCCTCAGAGGATCCATGCGCAGCTCGCCAGACTTGTCCTTCATTAAAAAGGTCTTTCTTGGCACGCTCAACAAGTGTTGACAATTTCATCTCAAGGAATCGACAACATCGCAGTCTCAATATCTCAAAAGTACTCATGTTCAATAACTACGGAACAGGAATAACAAAGTCGGCCGCCCACTCGTGAGGTCCCCAATGAATCATCAAACGGCCCTGATGGCTTCCGGTCGGAACCAGGGTGACACCAAGTGGCCGAAACGCTCCATCTCCGCGCATGTAGTCAACGGCAACTTCGACCGCATCAAAATCCTGGTCATACTGTGTTCCCCATGAGTCAGGCTCGTTGTTGAAGACAAGCCTCCAACCATTAGCAATTTTCTTCAGCCAAATCCCATAAGCACCTGCAAAGCCCGCCGCAAGATTTCCCGTGGGCACATCTTCACCACCAAAGCGCAAAGGAACATCCGATTTAAAACGAAGCACTGGAGCATGAATCATTTCAATGACAGCGTCATCACGGATAGTCTCAACCCTCGAATAGTCCGCTTCATCGACATCGAGATTTTTCCAAAACAGAACAGACACATTAGCCCCGCCTGGCAATACCACGCGCGTCTCGTTGCGCTCGTTAAGCATGCTGCGACGAGCAATCCTTGTACCATCATCATCGGCTTCTCGTGCCGTGCCTCGTCCAGACACCCTCGGCCGCTTGGGCGGTGTCGGCAACTCCTCGAATCGAAAATCTGCACTCCACGCATGTCGCCCCCACCGAAACATGAGGCGCCCCATTTCATCATCCGTCGAATGGATCGATGCAGAGAACGTCGAGAACGACAACGCTCTCTCTCGATAACTCAGCGGAACAATATGAATGTCATTGACATCTTGATCTTCGCCGGAATGTATCTCCAATTGCCAACCTTGAGTATTTCGTGAAAGCCAGAGAGTTGATTTCGGTTCCTGCGCTCCTGGCACATTGTCGTTCTCCGACTCGGTCGATCCTGAAACATTCAAATTCGGTGCAAGTGAGCCAAGACGAAGTGCCCGATGCGCATCAAGCGAACCCACGCGAACACGGGATCCAACTATGCCTTCCAGAAACGCCTGATTGGCAGCCCCACTGTCCTCAAGAAATGGCGAGAAAGCAATACCAATTTCCTGCGCTTCCAATGTCAGCGAGACATGCATAAGCCTATCGGCCGCTGTATTTGGCACAGGCGTTTGTGCCGACACAGTCGACACGTTAAAAAACACACTCAAAGTGACCAAACTAGTGACCACAAGAAGACACAGCATAAATCGCACGACACCATTCCTTCCAGACGTCCTATACAACCACACGGTAGATTGAACAAACAAAAGACACATAGAAACATCAAGGGCGGGGTATCGGCCCCGCCCTCGTTTTAGCCTTTTCGAATCGGACCGATAACCGCTAGTTATTGTTGGTCGTGGACATCACCTTCGGTTCGTCAATTTCTGCATAACCTATAAATCCAAGCGACATCTCGTCATCGGTCCGAGGTCCATGCCCGACGAATACGTTCGAATTAAAACTTCTTCGAGATCCTCGTTCCGAGGTGTTGTCATACCAAAAATCAACATCGATGCGAGTGCCCTTCGGTAAGAGCTTAGGTTCCTTATACTTGTAAGTTATCTGCCATCCTTGGTCATAGGACGGCACATCCAACAGAAGTTCTTCATGGCCGTCAGGATAGATCGCAGTGTATCGAGCCGCTTTAGCCCGCAGATGGGCGTGCGGCCAATAGGTCAGCACTAACGTGTCCTTCTCAAGGAGACGCGAAGACCCAATGCGATAGTTCGGATGATTGGGGGGGATTTCGAACCCGCGATTCGAGAGTGAATCGTTGACAACCTTGTAAGTTATCGGCTCATCAGCGAGAAAAAATCCAATCTCTGGAGAACTCCAAGCCGCCGAACCCTCAGCGGGTTCCTTGTGAAAATGCATATTAAAGGAGACGGTTGAACCTTTCTCAATCAATACCCCAAATCCGTCTGGAAGCATGTCCGCCTCGCCGCCTTCGGCCACACAACTCAACAAGCGGCTATTGGCCACATCAGCACCCTCGTCTTCAACAGCGGTACCATCGGCTGGAGCATCAACCTCAGGAGACAATACCGATGAACACATGTGGTGCGTGATTTGATTATCACCAACACGGAACTCCCATCCCTTTACCCAAGCGTCAGCCGGCAGCACATCTTCAGTCAACTCTGTGTAAAAGGTGATATTGAGGTCATAGATATCGTCCTCGATACGGTACGGCTCTGACATCTTGACCACAAAATCTGGCTCGCCAAGTGCCCATCCACCGTTAATCTCATCCGCCCACTGCTTCAGCGGTGGGGCATCCACCAGATTTCCGGCAGCAGCACCCGTTTCCACCCAATCTACGATCGTGCTGATTTCGTCATCGGTCAAACCGCGCTCATTTTCAAACACGCCCTTTGGTTCCGATGCAAACCAAGGCGGCATTTCCCGCGATTCCACCTTGCGAGCGATCGCCCGAGCCCACGGTCGCGTTTCCTTGTAATCCATTAATGACATCGGCGCGATCAGGCCGCTAATATTGGCACCCGACGGTCGATGGCAACTCTGGCAGTTGTCCTGCATAATCGGCAGGATGTCCTTGTAGTAAGTCAAATCCAATTCAGGTTCGTTCCCAGCGAAACCGGGGGCGGACCCAAGAAAAAACAATCCAAACGTCATCGCGACGACGAGCCCGTGGGGTGTAATTCTCGTCCTCAATTTAATGACCTCCTTACTATGTCATGCGTATCAATTCCACCCAAAACATCCTTGGCTGAAATTTTTACCATATCAATCGATCGACATCAACACACGAAACGATTGAGATGGTATCTGACCACGAAAGCCTCGGCATTCTCAACTTAAATAACGGTCCAACCACCAACTACCGAGCTGCAGGAGACCACAACTCAACGCCGGAGGCCACGAAGCTCAACTCGGTAGCAGTGCCATCTGAATTTTGTGTCAAACGCACACCTTCCGCGATCAGATGGTCTGCATCGTGTTTGGAAAAAACGTTCGATTCAAATACACCTTCCAACTTCGCCGAACGTTCGGCGGAATCGGTTGGTACAAAGAAACCGTAGTCCTTAAATGTGACACGTATCCCTCTAGCTGATCCATTCGGCACGAGTTCCATCCAGCAACCTTTTACTGGGCACGCTTTTACAACCGTTCCTTTGAGAATGACGCTTTCGCCAGAATACGCGTCTACGTCTTGGAGTGCGTCTTCCAAATTTACCACTGGAGAATCACCGATCATCGCTCCATGCGTAACAACATCTTGTGCAGAAACAGCGTGAGCCAGAAGCACTGCAGCAAAAAGCCACGCCCCAATCCCCGCGCCACAACACAATACATGGCGAGATTTCTTCAGTAGCCGCATCATTACTCCTATTTCGTATCGAATTCGGTCGATAATAGCACGCACTGACTCAAACCGTGGAGATGAAAACATGCCCTCCAGTTTCCGATGGTTTCCTACGATTGCGGTCGCGCTGCACCATTCGAAGTTCTCGGATTCATGAGCCATACACCGTTCCACACAACGCGCACTCCTGATAAGATCTGAACAAAACTCGTCAGAAGTTAGGAGACTGCTGTGAAACAATATTGGGCTTTGTCCCTGATAGGAACAGTGATCGTGGCCACTGCATGTGGTGAAACCCCAGAACCCGCGGAAACTCCAGCTGCCAGTACGGCTACAGCCGATTTGCCAAGTGCCGGAACGATTGAGCGCCTCGACGAGGCATTAGACTCCTTGGTCCCGCCGGACGCCGTCATAGAGCACCTTGCGGACGGTTTCGGATTCACTGAAGGCCCTGTTTGGGTACGCGGCGGTGGACCATTTCTGCTCTTCAGCGATATCCCTGGAAACGCCATAATCAAATGGACACCTGATGGCGAGGTCAGTAACTTTCTTTCGCCAGTGTTCGATGGGGAGTATGAAGAGGGCCGTTTGGTAGGCTCCAATGGAATTACTGTAGACCCAGAAGGGGACATTATTTTCACCGAGCACTTCAACGGTCGAATCTCACGTCGAGAGTGGGCAACGCTTCATGCGCAAGTCTCAACCGGAGAGGGCACGGTAAGCACCGTCGTCGACAATTTCGAAGGTAACCGGTTCAACAGCCCAAACGATCTCGTCTACAAGTCAGATGGTTCCTTGTACTTCACAGACCCGGCCTATGGACTACCGAATCCAGAAGACAAAGAACTGGATGTCAACGGCATCTACCGCCTCGACCCTGACGGAACCGTGACACTGCTAGCGGACCAAGAAGGCCCTAACGGCATCGCGTTCTCGCCCGACGAGTCACGTCTCTATGTCGCTGACAGCTCAGCAGGCCTCTGGATGGTCTACGACGTCGCCGAAGACGGCTCACTGAACAATGGCGTCGTACTCCTGGATGCGAGTGGTGTCGACGCCCCTGGCGCTCCTGACGGACTAAAAGTCGACGAGCTAGGCAACCTCTGGGCTACCGGGCCTGGGGGGGTTTGGATCATCACGCCAGACGGCGAGCATCTCGGAACAATTATGCCGACAGAGGTCCCAGCCAACGTCGCATGGGGAGAGGACGGAAGCGCGCTGTTCATGACCGCACGCACCGGGCTCTACCGCATTCGCGTCAGCGTGTCTGGATCGATGCCGTAACGATTCGAGTCGCCGGATTACCGAACTTCCGCGTGACCAGCGAGCTGCTCTTCTGCGCGCGCACCTGCGAGAATTACAGCCATCGCGTAGTTACCCTCGTGGCACGCATACTCGTACATAGGCTCAGGGTTCCGCGTCATCGGAACTCTGTACGTCCACGGCCTGGTCCATGTAGCCGGGTCATTGACAGTTACTTCATATACCAACGTCTCGGCAGATATGCGTGTGAACCGTTCTTCCAACTGCAGCGCAGGCCCTGACCCACCCCGCATAAAACTCGTTTCTCGGAGGAAGTTCACGGTTTCGACAACCAAACTATCTCCATCCCAATAGCCACGCGAATCACCAGTCCACTGGCGAAGTCCAATATGTTCTCTCCCATCAAGCGGCACGATGCGAGCATTGTGATTCATTTCGTTAAGTATCACGACATAGTCAGGTGTCTGAAACAGTTGAACATTGTTGTTGTAGGCACTTGGCGCCATCGGCGGCCCCGAGTTGAAACCCGTGATACATCGAACCTGCAACCCGTTTGGTCCAAGATCTTCGACCCAACCGCCAGGTGTCGGCTCATGGGGTCCTGTGCCTTCTCGAGCAGCAGCCTGAGTTGCTTGCTTACGTTCCGCCTCAGAAGTTAGCGGTGGAATTCGTCCACTGGGCGGGTCGACGACAAGGGCCGTTCGTCGGGTGCCAATCACCGAATTACCACGGTCGAACCAAAAAGTGTTGTAATTTCCAACAATGTCGTCAGGCTCTTCATCGTCCCGAGCCGCATCCTCAGCGCGACGGCGTTCCTCAAACTCTGCCGCCTCTTCGTTCGTTAGGAATTCCTTGCCAGCAAGTTCTTCAGGTCTTTCCATCGGAGTAATAGTCCGAAAGTCCCACACTCCCTGAAGATCAGGCTGTCCCCACGGTGTTACGGAGACTGGCTCAACACCTCCAACAGATTGCGCTTGACCCGGAGCTGCCAACATACCAATCATCAGGAGCACCACCGAAATCGACAACACGAATCTTCGGACCGTCATTTTTGACCTCCTCACACTAGCTGGTTGTGGTTGATTGTAACTGACTACGGCAAAGGCGTTGTCCCGAACGTGGTATTGTCGCCGACATACGTCTTAACAACATCAACGACGCGCAACTTAAGCACCAACCACTGCCGTAATTCTGTTCCAGACAAGGGGTCATAATGGACTTAGACCTTTCTCGCCGAATACGACGAATATCGAAGTAGCACTTTGTGCCAAAGCCTAACTCCGCGAATAATCCGATAAAGATGATGCCTAATTTCGGTAGCCAGAGTGTGAACCGCGTCTACGTCATCCATGAAAACAACACATGGGTCGAACCTCTGCGATCAGCATTTCACGAAAAAAAAGTGCCATTCGAAGAGTGGTTCCTTGACACCGGCACTCTCGACCTTAGCGTTCAACCGCCCACCGGAATTTTCTACAATCGTATGAGCGCATCCTCGCACACACGAAATCACCGCTATGGACCGGAACACACTAGTGCTGTGATCGCCTGGCTCGAACAACATGGGCGACGCGTCATTAACACGGGCCGTGCTCTCCAATTAGAAATCAGTAAAGTCGCACAATACGCAGCCTTAAACTCCTGTGGCATTCGCACGCCGCGCACGATCGCCGCGATCGGAAACCAAGCCTTACTCAACGCTGCTCAGAAAATCCCACCACCTTTTATTACGAAGCATAATCGTGCAGGCAAGGGCCTCGGGGTCAGACTATTTCATGACACGGAAACCCTACAACGCTATGTCACGGGAAAAGAGTTTGAACCGTCAGTAGACGGCATCACGCTTATTCAAGAGTACATCCAAGCACCGGAGCCATTTATCACACGCGTTGAATTTGTCGGTGGAGAATTTCTCTACGCGGTCCGGGTCGATACAGGCCAAGGGTTCGAACTCTGTCCGGCCGATGCGTGTCGCGTGGACGACGCTTTTTGCCCAACGAGTGAGTCCGACGACGGATTATTTCAAATCGTCAAAGGATTTGAACACCCACTGCTCGAACGGTATAGAGATTTCCTGTGCAAAAATGGCATCCACATCGCCGGCATCGAATTTATTTTGGACCAAGACGGTGTTGCCTTCACTTACGACGTCAACACAAACACCAACTACAACAGTGACGCAGAGCGCAAGAGCAACCTGTATGGAATGCGAGCCATCGCCTCCTACCTTGGCGAAGAACTCGTCCGATTGACAAATCCCGGATAAAGATTGACAAGATTTTGGGGCTCCGTTACTGTGCCGGGCACAACTCTGATGGCGCACAGGTGCAATCATGAACACTGGCAGGAGGTTCGCATGAAGTTTTTCTTCGGATTACTGTTGAGTAGCACGCTCACCTTTGGCCAGACGGTTGCGACCGCAGACGTTACCATCCAAGATTGGCGTGGGGCTTCTGTTTCGGCTCGTGAAGGTTCTGTCGATTCCGATGGCGTTCGCATTGTCTATCACACCGCCGGAGAGGGACCACTCGTGATTTTTATCCATAGCATCACGGGTCCTTGGTTTGACTGGCAAAATCAAATGGTCGCGCTTTCAGAAGACTACCGGGTCGTAGCAATGTCTACGAGAGGAACGGACAAGAGTGACAAACCATCCGGCGTGGAGAACTACGCGATGTCCAAGATTTCTGGAGACATTAGCGCACTCATCAACCACTTCGGGGAAGAGCGTGCAACGATCGTTGGTCAAGACAGTGGCGGGTTTTACGCATGGCACTTCGCAATGACCCATCCTGACCAAACCGAACGGTTGATCTCGCTAGGCACAGTACATCCCGCTGGCCTCATTAGAGAGTTGGCAAATGATCCCGAACAACAACAGGCCAGCATGTTTCAACGCGGCATGCAGGAAAACCCGAACGCGGGCGCGGAATTTGGTGAACGAATGCGCAGCATTCCTGCCCAACCAGGTGACCCGCTCGGCGAACTTCGCCGCGACGCGTTTCAACGCCTCGATGCTGAGTCAATCGTCAACTTTTATAAGGCGAACTGGCCACGGCCACCGTTCGGCCCTGAAACCGAAGGCTTCGGTTTCAGTCCAAGTACGTTTCCCGCAGTGCAAGCTCCAACTCTCTTAATTTATGGAGAGGACAGTGGCCCCTTCAAGCCGGGAACACTCAACGACATGTGGCGCTGGGTTGACGGCGAACTCACCATACAAGTCTTGCCAGGGGTTAATCACGGCCCTCACACAGAAGTACCTGAGATCGTGACACCACGCATACTCGAATGGCTGGAATCACATTAAAGACACGACAGTTCGGCAATGCTCAATAGAGCAAACGACCCAAGACATCTCTGAAATAGTCGTCCAAATTCTCACGTGAAACCGGCCGCAGGTGGCAAACCGTCTGCGGCCGGTTCTCGGTTCGTACCCTAGTGCGAAGGAAGTGCAAAACTGAGAATTAAATCTCCGCCTCGGCGGCCCCTATCGCCGCCACCTGAAGCCACGGTCACAAATTGTTCCCCGTTCATCATATAGATAGAAGGTGCAGCAAAAATGCCGGCACCAGTGTTGAATTTCCACAGTTCTTCACCCGTAGCCGCGTCAAAAGCATAAAAATAGCCAGCAATGTTGCTACCAGCACCAACGAATACAAGTCCGCTTGCGGTTACCACGGGTCCAGATTGGCCATAGCCCTCAAAAATTTTCCTCCAGATTAACTCGCCAGTCGTTGGGTCGTAGGCCGAAACAAAGCCGCGCGGACCACGCCCTGAATCAAATGGTTGATCAATCGCGTTTACATACAACAAACCCGTTTGACTGCTGTACGCCAATGGCGCATAACTGGCGCCACCGCCATATCCTGGAGCGAAGATCTGATTCTGCCCGAGCGGGGTAAAAATGGGCACGAGGGTCTTTCCCTCTCGATGGTCACTCGGAATCTCCTCGGGAAAGATAGGAGACACCGGTTCCATTCGTTCACCGTTCGATTTATGCGGAATCGGCTGTGTCGGCCACGGTTGCTCACCTTCGCGGTCAGTTTCAGTCGGCACCGGTGTCTCAATAATCGAGTGCACTGGCTCCCCAGATGCACGGTCTAAGATGTAAAGAAACCCATTCTTGTTAGCTTGAGCCAACGCCTTAACCAACCTGCCATCTACCTCCATGTCGAACAGAATCGGCTGGCTTCCGTTGTCATAGTCCCAAACGTCATGGTGAACAAGTTGGTAATACCACTGTAGTTGCCCATCATCGAGGGACAGAGCAAGTACAGAGTCCGTGAACAGGTTCATCCCTGCCCGTTTTGTGCTATCTCCAAATGGATTGCCCACCGCAATATAAACCAACCCCAACTCTGGATCGATTGAAGGTGTTTCCCATATTCCACCTCCCTCACGCCCGCCGCCAACCCAAGTCGGTCCTGAAATATCCCATCCCTGGTCGTTCTCATCCTGAGGTATCGTGTTGAAGTGCCAAATAACTTCACCCGTCAGAGCATCGACGGCTAGAACATGACCACCCGGAATGAGACTCTCGCTCCGCGTCGAACCCAAATAAAGAACGCCGTTATAGATTTGCGGTGCTGTCGTAAACCAATACCCCATCGAAATTGCGGTCTCAACGTCTGGGTATCGGAGTCGAAGTACATCAAGTATCACGCTAGCTTGACCGTTCTCTCCGAAACTTTCGAGTGGTTCCCCGGTCTTCGCATCAAGCGCAAAAACAAATGATCCCGCGGCGCTATATACAATGCCGTTTGAGTAGGTCACACCACGATGGCGAAAAACATATCCCTCCCGCCGCCCGCCACCGAGCAGGTCTGTCACGTCGTATGTCCACAACAAGTGACCGTCAGCGGCATCAACGGCATAGACACTGCCTCGCGAATCCGTGACATACATGACGCCATCGACAACCACAGGTGTCGTCTGATTGCTCACCCCGTCGATGACACCATGCTGAAAAAGCCAGCGAGGTGTCAGACGGTCCACATTTTCCGGTGTAATTTGGTCTAACTCGGAAAACCGGCTTCCCGCCAAATCAAGGTTGTGGAGTTGCCAGTCAGTATTCTGAGCAAGAAGTGTGGCGGATCTGAAAACAAGACACACCAAGACGGTGACACATACTACTGTTTGCGTTCGATTCATCGATCAGACCTCCGATGCAAGAGAGAATAGTCGAATCGTCTCCCAACTGCAGTTCCACCACCAGTAGCGCCGCGGATAAACTTCAAGTATGTTTTTGTTTGAGGTGGCACCATCATGACAGCAATCAACATCAATCGACGACGTTTTATGCAGATAGGCTCACTCGGGGTTGGTGCCAATCTGGTGGAACCAACATGGACTGAGGCGAAGGCAACACCGAACAGCAGTCAGTCCGAGCTGAACGTCGGTCAAAACGTCGTCCGGATGACCGGCGATGGACTTGGCCTCACACCCATCGATACGGCTTCACTCTGGACAACGCTCGCAACCGAAACGGGGATCAAGAGAGACAACTATTCCATCGGTGGCACTGTCGCTGATCTGGAATCCTATTTTGCCAAAGTCCTCGGGAAGGAACGAGCCGTGTTCTTCCCGACAGGGACACTAGCGAACCATCTAGCAGTTCGTGCGCTCTCAAACGGAACAGGCAGAACAATCGTTCAAGCAGAAAGCCACTTGTTTAATGATTCAGGCGACTGCGTGCAAAACCTGAGTGGTATCACGCTCATGCCGTTAGCTCCGGGACGCTCAACCTTCCGGCTAGATGAAGTGCGCGACGTCGTTCAACGTACAGCGAGTGGCCGTGTCGCTCGGCCCGTGTCGGTCATTTCTCTTGAAACGCCTGTGAGAAGACGCTTCGGTGAAATGTTTGATGAAACCGAAATGCAACGCATCACCACCTTTGCAAAACATGAAGGAATTAATCTTCACCTTGACGGTGCAAGGCTGTTTCTTCAGAGCGCCTATACAGGCAAAGACGTGGCCGACTACGCTCGTCCCTTCGATACCGTATACGTCTCTCTCTATAAGTATTTCAATGCACCGTCCGGAGCGATTCTTGCCGGAACGCACTCACTCCTCAAAAACATGTACCATGCACGACGCATGTTTGGTTCAGGACTCCCCAGCGCATGGCCGTTTGCGGCGATTGCCCATCATTACGCTCCGAATTTCGTTAAGCGCTTTCATCGAGCCGTGACTGTATCCAAGTCATTTTTCAATAGCATCGACGATCACGAAAGCTTTTCCGTGGATCCTTTTGTCAATGGAACGAACCTCTTTCGACTACGCGTCTCGAACGTTGACCTAGGTAGCTTCAGATCGCGGCTCAGCGCATGCGGTGTCATTTTGGGACCGTTACGGAGTAGCGATCGAAGTTTCTTGCTCAGCGTAAATGAAACTTGGAATCATATGTCTAGCACTGAATTGCATGACATTTTTATTGACTCTTTAAACACGTAACCTAACTATCAGTCATCCATCGACAACTGAAAACACATGCCGACCACTTGGCCCGAATCCGTAGATTTTATACGACTACAAATTCAGGAACTCCTGTCGACGGAATTTGACCAAGTTCGTTACGGCGACGTCAGCATGGCATATCTGCTGGCAATGGTAATTGTCGGCGCTGGCTTGGTGACGATCGTGCGTCTCCTTCTTATTCGGCGTCAGCATGCTCGCCAGCATTCCGGTCATGACATCGCGGCAAAGTTTAGACGGGGCCCTGTCATCCAAATGCTTTATCACGTCCCCAACTTCCTTCTCGCGCTAGCAGTGGTCGCGTTACTCATTGCGGTATCTGATCCGTTTCTTACTGCAACGGAGGAAGTCAGCGGCGATGTTGAATCACGAGTTCGTATTGACCTCGTTGATACCTCCCTGTCTATGGCATGGGAATTTTCAAACACTGACCGATCACGGGCAGAGGTCGCACGAGACGCGCATCTGGAATTTCTCGAAATGCGGCAGGACAAGAACGACCGTGTCTCTCTTTGGTTGTTTTCTTCTTATCCCTACATGGTCGACGATTTCGTTCTCGACGATGAAATGTACTACTTCCAAGTCATGGATGCGCCGTACGTCACGGTAAAAATCCTTGCAACTGAACCGGGCACTCCACGCGGTCAATTTTTTGTGCCGGACGGTAAAGTCCAGATCATTCCGAGCGAAGGCACGACGAATATTATTCGAGCACTCCAGTCGGTAACGCGCCACTTTGATCAAGATGAAGCGATTCTCGGATCGGGAGTTACAGCACATCGGGCAGTGTTGATTATTACTGACGCCGACGTCGACGAAATGCCAGAAGCAGAATTTGCGGCACTGAACCAACGGAACATCGTTCCATACATCATCTACATCAACACAACCGCTGCACGCGCCGCTCGATTAGAGGCCTCAGCGACCCCACCACTCATCGAACGCATCCGCGAGTTCGGCGGAGACTATTTCGACGTGACTGACCAAGACAGCATCGAGCGCGCTTATCAAGCCATCGACGAGCGAGAAGCCGTTCGCGTGGAACTCACCCATCGCGCTCTTAAAGTGCCCATTTTTTCGAGATTTCTGCTTGTTAGCCTCGGCTTGTTAGTCGTCGGAATTCCGGCGGGCTTTCTGGTGGAACTTCTCTGGGGCACTCATCCGTAAATCAAAAACACAAGTTAAACCCGTAAATTCTGAGTCCTTTCGCAGCTGGTGCCTGGAATCAAATCGCTGCAAAAGTTGAACCAATCGAGGATAAAAGCCCAAGGAACCGCTAAACACACAGCCGACGTGACAGATTCGCTAGCCCGGACGTGCATTCTGTCCTTGAGTAGGAGTTGACAATCTAGGCCGCCCGCTGCAAATTAATAGGGGTCAAAGTGCCCCATGCCTGTGAGGAGGCTAAAGATGAAGGCCAAGAGCCGTATTTCCGAGATCTGTTCACTTAGCGCGATTATTTTTGCCGCTCTGCTATTGGCACCTCCCGAAGGAGCCGCGCAAACGAGTGACATCACCTTCACGAAGGACGTTGCCCCCATCCTTCGGAACTCGTGTCAGACATGCCATCGTGAAGGTTCCATCGCGCCAATGTCATTGCTGACCTACGAGGAAACGCGTCCATGGGCACGAGCCATCAAGGACAAAGTCCAGGCTCGAACAATGCCGCCATGGTTCATCGATAAAAATATTGGCGTGCAGGGATTCAAATATGATCGCTCACTTAGCGATGCTGAAATCGCGACGATCGCATCATGGGTAGACAACGGCGCCCCACGAGGTAATCCGATCGACATGCCGGCCCCAAGGGAGTTTGCAGACCGTGACATATGGCACATCGGCGAGCCCGACTGGATCGTGCCGATACCAGAGCCATTCGTTGTTCCTGCAGACGGTGCAAATTGGTGGGGCGACCTATTTTCAGATTCTGGGCTTACGGAAGACCGCTGGGTCAAAGCCGTTGAAACCAAGCCATCAGCTGAAGGATTCCCCGTTGTCCACCATGCAGTCACCAGGTTGCAGGAAACACAAGATGCCGACGAGGGAGATTTCCTTAACGAGTACGCGCAAGGCAAAAACGGCGATGTCTTTCCTGACGGAACTGGACGCCTTTTCAAGGCAGGGTCAGTCGTTCGCTTCAACATGCACTACGCGTCAATTGGCGAGGAGCGGACCGACCGAACCAGCGTCGGACTGACGTTTTACCCAAAAGGCGAGGAGCCAGAACACGAACTCTTTTCTCGGGGACTCAATCAAAATTTCGACCTCGACATCCCACCAGGTGAAGACGATATTCGGCACGATGCTTATCACAGATTTGAGCAAAACATACGCCTGACTGGGTTCCAGCCGCACCTGCACAACCGAGGAAAACGACAGTGTATCGAGGCCATTTACCCAGATGGTAACGTCGAAAGTCTCAGCTGTGCTGATTGGGATTTTGGTTGGCACATCGTCTACAACTATGAGGACGAAGTCCAGCCGTTGCTCCCCAAAGGCACAATTCTTCACACAATTACGTGGCACGACAACTCGCGTGCAAATCGATGGAATCCTGACCCGAGAAATTGGGCTGGGTTTGGCCAACGTTCTAGTGATGACATGAGCTTTACTTGGACGAGTTGGTTCGAACTTGACGACGAAGCGTTTGAAGCCGCGCTTAAAGAGCGGCTCTCATTAAACGCGAACGATAACTAGCAAACAATCATCTTGAAGAGAATCATGGTGAAACTCCCGGTATCGACTCTTGTTGCTTGCATGGTCTCCTTGATACTGTTCGCGTCACCTGACGCGAACGCCCAGATCCGATGGGACCGAGGTCAGAATGTGGCTCCTGTCTACGAAGGCTGGGAGTCAAATCCTGACGGAACATTCACGATGTACTTTGGCTATCTCAACCGGAACTATACGGAAATGCCGCATGTCCCTATCGGTTCAGATAATTTCTTCGAACCTGGCCCGGTCGACCGTGGGCAACCAAGCCATTTTTATTTGCGGCGGCAGCAATTCGTTTTCACCGTGCAAGTACCGGAAGAATGGAAAGACTCTGAGCAAGACCTCACATGGACACTTACCCACAACGGTCGTTCGGACCAAGCGATTGGCTCGTTGTGGCCATCATGGGAAATCGACGACGGTGTTCTCAAAGCCAATCGAGGAATGGGACTCCAAGGAGCACCAGCCGACAACCAGCAGCCAACCGTTAATTTACCTAGCGGCAACGAACTCACGATCACTCTGCCAAACACCCTTACCTTAACAGCCGTTGTTGGTGATGACGGAATCCCTGGACCGAGACCACCTCGACCGGAACCAGCCGACGCCCAACAAACCGCGGCCGCGCGGTTGCGCGCACTTCGTCCACACCCTAACAACCAAGCAATTGTGAGCGCCCGCACGGCAGGCGAAACGGGGTTGGCCATCACGTGGACTCATTACCGAGGCGACGGAAAGGTCACATTCGATCCGGCAAGCATTCCCGTAGCAGGAGGCCTGGGCGGGGAGGCGGTAACGACTGTCAGTTTTAGCGAGGCGGGTACATATGTGCTGCGCGGTTACGCTGACGATTCCATTCAAACTACACCGGTGGATGTCAAAGTCACGGTAAAGCCAGCAGTTTAGCGAGCAGTTAAAAATCGAACAGGTCGCCAGGTCGTCAAGTTCATCCTCAAAAAAAGCCGCCTAGATTTCTCAGCCTAGACGGCTTTTTGACGTCTCTCAACCATCAAGCGCCTCACCGCGCACGAAACACTATTTATTCCGTGGCGCGCTGCGTATCCTTCCGTCTCGCCCCTGCCAAAATACCGTGAAGGCCAATGTTGCCTTCATGACAAGCATATTCGAACAATGGCCCGTCTGTTCGACGCAATGGCATCGTCGCAGTCCACGGTCGTGCGAAGTTGTTTGTATCTTCCACCGTGAATTCATACATCACAGTATCCGGGTCTACTCGGCGAAATCGTTCCACCAAACGTGTGTCTCGACTTGAGCCTCCCAAGCTTGTCTCTCGAAGGAAGTGCTCCGTCTCGACCACCAGTGTTTCCCCTTCCCATCGTCCCCGAGAATCCCCTGACCACTGCCGAAGATTTCCATGTGCACGTCCATCCAAGGAAATAATTCTCGCGTTGTGAACCATTTCATTGAGTATCACGACATAGCCAGGCACCTGCAAGATATGCACATTATTGTTGTAGGCACTCGACACCATCGGAGGACCAGCATTAAACCCCATGATGCAGCGATCAGCGAGCGTTCGATCCGTATAGGAATCAGCAAACCCATTGCGATTATTCAATCGCCGAATCCGTGACCCTGCCTGGTAAGCCTCTCGGAATGGAATACGACCGTCCGGAGGATCTACTACCAATGACGTCCGCTTGTCTTTCGTGAGTTCGACGCCGCGTTCGTACCAGAACTCATTGTAAGAAAGCACCCCCCCTTCTGATCGTGACTGATAGCCAGCGCTCGGCGCTCCTGATATCGGATCGAAAAGGTCTCGATTAAGCCTCGTTCGTTCAGTGGCCTCAAACGCGGCAGCCTCTTCAAGCGATAACGTGTCTTGCCCTTCAAGCGCCAACGGCCGCTGCAGCGGGGTAAGAGTCCTAAACGTAAATATCCCAGAAATATGCGGCTGCCCATCTGGGGTACGCGCCGGCTCCGACGCAACACCAGATTGTGCAACAACTCGAAGAGTCGCAACCATCACTAGGACAACTGCAATTTTTGTTCTGTTAATTAGCCGATGTTTCATAATCAGCAACCTCCGAAAACGAGATAGCGTGCACTCCGCGAAAAGAAAATAACGAACATCGGCGAGTTGCTCGCCTAACAGCAGCGCAACTCGCCGATCGGTTTTGGGCTAGAGGTGAGCCTCGTCGCGCCGTCAGCGGCCGCGATACGACTCGACCGACGGCAGCTGCGCGCCGGACAGGTCGGCTGGAACACTCTCCTCAGCTACGACCAAATGGGTCAGCGTCCCAATTCCCTCAATGCTGGCGCTGATCGTCTCGCCCGCCTGCAGGTACCCAGAGCCCGTGGCGCGCTCAACGCGACCGGCGCCGGTTCCACCGGACGTCCCGCTCTGCAAAACGTCACCAGGAAATACAGTAATAAGCGACGAGGCGTACTCAATCAGTTCCGGGATGTTATGGATCATGTCTCCCGCCCTAGCCTCTTGGACGGTCACGCCGTCGATCACCAGGCTCTGGTGTAGACGTTCCATTGGATCGCCGTAGAACTCCTTTGGAACGATCCACGGCCCCTGGGGCGCGAACGTGTCATGGCCTTTGCCGACGAACCAGTCCGAACCTTGCCCGTAGCCCCCGGGCGGTCGCCCGCCACGGTCGGATATATCCATGGCGACCATGTAACCGAACACGTGGTCATAGGCACGGCCTGCGGAGATGTACTTGCCCGTCCGGCCAAAGACGATAGCTAGTTCGACTTCCCATTCAATCCGGTCACGGCCGAAGGGCATTACGACGTCATCGCCGCTACCGATGACCGCACCGCGGGCGGGCTTGAGAAACAGATAAGGCACGCCTCGATTCTCCTGCCGGTCTTGGGTTCGCTGAGCTAGTTCCTCCGCAGTGCAACCCTCACACGCGTGCGTGTAGAAGTTGACTGCGGCGTTCATCATCTTGCCCGGGTACATGATGGGAGGCCGGATGCGAAGCTCAGACACGTCGTAAACGAAGTCCGCACGATTATTTTCTGAGAGTTGATTGTTGTCGACGACGTGGTTGACAATTTCATAGAGTCGGTACTTGAGACCGTAGTCATAACGCCCAATTAGTTCCAACATGTCCTCTGGCATTGGCACATGTGGATACTCCGGGCTCGCTTCAAGCGCCATGTTCGCAACCTCGATATCTATCACCAAACGGTCGTGCAATACGAGGACGACGTGTGGAACGCCATGAATGTCAAAGGTGCCAACCTTGAACGGCAAGGCCGGCTCGGGGTCCGCTCCTTGCGCGAATAAGACGCTTGGAACGAAGAGGGATAACACAGCTGTGAAAACCAGGATTACTCGCATAATGCTCCTTGATCTTGACTCGACAGTAGTCTTGTGTGCTCCGGTTGTACTCCCGCCCCGCCAAGCTGTCAAGGCTTCACAGCGCAGCAGTTAGGACCTGCATAAAAGATAACAAACAAATACGCTCTTGTATGTTCCGCGTAACTCCCGTACCGACTCTTCCTCAACATCCAGGAAATCGATCACCCTCAAAGGGCGTGTTACACACTATTCCAAGTGTAACTAAACACCTTTATCGACTATACGAACGTGCAAGGATCTTCACGACCTCTTGTCCTCGCAAAAGCCCGTCAGACTATTTCTTTTCTTCTACGCGGGCTCCTGCCAACAAATTCGTCATACCGTAGTTCCCCTCATGACAGGCGTATTCAAAAAGTGACAGTGCATTTTTCGTCATAGGGACTGCAGCTGTCCACGCGCTAGTCCATGTTTTCGGGTCCTCTAGAGTGAACTCATAAACGAGCGTATCCGCATCGGTACGAGTGAACCGTTCCACTAAGCGCATGTTGCTACTCGACCCGACGAAACCGGTGTCTCCAAGAAAATTCGAAGTCTCAACGATTAGGGTTTCGCCCTCCCATCGTCCGCGCGAATCGCCGACCCACTGGCGCACACTCGAAGTGAGATGAGCACGTCCGTCCAAAGGCACGATTCGCGCGTTGTGTACCATCTCATTCAGGATGACAACAGTATCCGCCGTCTGAAATATCTGCACATTGTTGTTGTACGCACTCGGCAACATCGGTGGCCCTGAATTGAATCCCAAAATGCATCGCTCGCCAATCGCCCGGTCTTCCGGACCTGCGGCCACGTTACCGAACAGAACTGCAAAAAACCCCTCCGCTCTCGCACGACCGTCGGCTGTATACGGAATCAGTCCATCGGCAGGATCAACAACGAGCGACGTGCGATTGTCTTCGGTAATATTCGTGCCGTAATCCCACCAGAACTGATTGTAGGCACGCTCCACGTCACTACCAATCCCAAATGGCTTTTCTGCACCGTCACGGCGGTCGGCATTTCGTGCTTCAAGTGTTTGCGCCTCAAACGCGGCCGCTTCCTCAGTGGTCAAGAATGCCTTGTCCGCTAAGTCAAACGGTCGCTCAAGCGGCGTCAATGTCCGAAAATCCCATACGCCTTGGATGTCTGGGACACCCCAGGGCGTCGTCAGGTTCTCCTGCGCCGAAGCCGAAATCGGCAAGAAGGTCACAAAGCCGACGACGACCAATGTGGCAAAGTAACCGTAAGACACAAGCATTGCTTCACGCATCAAGTTCCTCCTCACGCTCGACGAATTCTCAGCAGTCATGACATGATCGCCAATTGACGGCATTAACGCAACACCGGCAGATAGACGTGGTTGGCCAGCCAGCCACTACCTCCGAGTTTCTTCTGATTGCGACACGATTCGACCTCGCTCCGCAATAGAGCAACCACTGGTATTTTCCCAAGATGTAAGCTATTGACCGCCGAGACGCGTAGTTAAGACTTGGATACCGACACTATGAGCATGCATCGATTCCCGTTCGTCCCAACCGTCGTTGGGCTACTCCTCTTTAGCCTTTGTCTCTCGCCCCTGGGCCTCGCCGCCGCTCAGGACGACGCCGGAGGGCTGGCCATCGTGCCCTTTACCAACATCA